>ERZ772956.503-NODE-503-length-29130-cov-4.080688_pt1 | contig 29130 bp, 27 predicted proteins | sample MGYA00580683_ERZ772956 | MGnify/ENA primary metagenome ERZ772956 (study PRJEB29015, sample SAMEA2738077) | human oral metagenome | biome: human oral; feature: human-associated habitat; material: saliva | place: China | collected 2212 ... | reverse complement strand
TTACAACACGAGAAACAGTAGCAATAGATACATGGGCTAATTCGGCTACATCATGAATGGTGCTCATAGAATGCTCTCCATAATGAAATCACGTTTCTTATTATGTTCTTTCTAAATAAAATTGAAAGCGGTTACTTTCTGATTTGTAACCGAGATCACAAAAAACTTTCAGAGATTTTCCCATTATGTGATACTGATCACGGTTTATTTTTGTGAATTTGCTATCTTATGCGCAGTATTTTATGTAATCGTTTACAATTTAGAAAGGGAGCCAATTATGAGTGATATTTTTGAACCAACCGAGCATCCACATCGTCGCTATAATCCGCTAATTGATCAATGGGTTTTGGTATCGCCACATCGTGCTAAACGTCCATGGCAAGGGCAACAAGAAAAAGTGAATGAAGAACAAAAACCAAGTTATGATCCAACTTGTTATCTTTGCCCGAGTAATAAGCGTATTACAGGTGAATTAAATCCAGATTATCGTAAACCTTATGTGTTTAAAAATGATTTTTCCGCGCTTTTAGAAGATACGCCAGCCCCTGAAAAATCCTCCGATCCACTTTTCCAGAGTTCTCAAGCTCGTGGTGAAAGTCGCGTCATTTGTTTCTCTCCAGATCATAGTAAAACATTGCCATTATTGACCGCACTTGAAATTGAAGAAGTGATTAAAGTATGGCAAGAGCAACTTCGTGAACTTGGTGCGAAATACCAATGGGTGCAAATTTTTGAAAACAAAGGGGCCGCAATGGGGTGTTCAAACCCTCATCCACATGGTCAAATTTGGGCGAACAGTTTCTTGCCAAATGAGGTGGCTCGTGAAGATCGCACACAACGCGATTATTTATTAAAACATGGTTCAGTAATGCTAGTTGATTATGTGAAACGAGAACTGGAGTTAAAAGAACGTATTGTCGTTGAAACTGAACATTGGGTAGCTTTAGTGCCTTATTGGGCTGTTTGGCCATTTGAAACATTGCTTTTACCAAAAACTCATGTAAAACGTTTAACTGAATTAAGTGACGAACAATCAAAAGATCTCGCGGTTATTTTGAAAAAATTGACGACCAAATACGATAATCTATTCGAGACCTCTTTCCCATATTCAATGGGATTTCATGCGGCACCATTTAATGGCGAAGATAACGAACATTGGCAGCTACATGCTCATTTTTACCCTCCTCTTTTACGTTCAGCAACTGTGCGTAAATTTATGGTCGGATATGAAATGTTAGGCGAAAGTCAACGCGATTTAACGGCAGAACAGGCAGCAGAGCGATTACGTGCTTTGAGTGAATTTCATTATAAAGAAAGAACTAAATAATATAGCCAGTCCCCTCTTTAGCAAAGAGTGGAGAAGATCGAGTACAGATTTAATATAAAGGATAGAAATATGACTCCAATCCAAAATGCTCAACAAATTTTCAATAAACAGCATAAAAATTTTCCAGAAATTACCGTCTATGCGCCTGGCCGAGTAAATATCATCGGTGAACATACCGATTACAACGACGGCTTTGTTATGCCTTGTGCGATTAATTTTGGTACGGCCGTTTCTGGTACAAAACGAGATGATCATATTTGGAATGTTTATGCGGCGGATCTTGATGAAACTGATGAATTTTCTCTCAATGTTGAAATTCCTAAGAGTGAACACAAATGGGCTAATTACGTGCGTGGGGTTGTAAAATTTATCCAAGAACGTTACCCGCACTTTCAACAAGGTGCAAATTTAGTGATTTCTGGAAATGTGCCTCTTTCTTCTGGATTAAGTTCATCTGCTGCGTTAGAGGTTGCGGTGGGTAAATTCTGCCAACAACTTGGCGATTTACGACTTTCTCACACGGATATTGCATTGAATGGGCAAAAAGCGGAAAACCAATTTGTTGGTGCTAATTGTGGCAATATGGATCAGTTAATTTCTGCGCTTGGGCAGGAAAATCACTTACTGATGATCGATTGTCGTAGTCTTGAAACCACTCCAACACCTGTGCCACAAGATGTTGCCGTTATTATTGTGAATTCAAACGTACCGCACGATTTGGTAACGGGTGAATACAATACTCGCCGTCAGCAATGTGAAGAGGCGGCAAAATTTTTTGGAGTAAAAGCATTGCGTGATGTTTCAGTTGAACAATTCCGAAAAAGAGAAGCGGAATTGACCGCACTTTCTCCATTAACAGCAAAACGTGCTCGTCATGTCGTAACAGAAAATCAACGAGTACTTGATGCAGTGGAAGCATTGAAGAAGAATGATTTGACCCGTTTAGGTAAGTTAATGGGGGAATCTCATGATTCAATGCGTGATGATTTTGAAATCACCGTGCCACAAATTGATTATTTAGTTGAATTGGCTCAACTTGTTATTGGAAAAAGTGGTGGTGCACGTATGACGGGCGGCGGTTTTGGCGGTTGTATTGTCGCACTTGCGCCGCATGATAAAGTCGATGTAGTGCGTAAAATTATTGCGGATAATTACGAGAAAACGACTGGTTTAAAAGAAACTTTTTATGTGTGCACTGCATCACAAGGTGTTCGAGTAATTTAAGAGAAAATGATGTTAGAACAAACCACTTTTAATGCGCCTGATGGTGCACCTTATCAGCTTGTAACCCTGCAAAATGAAAATGGGATGCGCGTTCAATTTATGGATTGGGGAGCAACGTGGCTTTCCTGTAAAGTGCCAGTAAGTGGCACCTTACGCGAGGTTTTATTGGGTTGTAAGGTAGAGGATTATCCCACTCATCAAAGCTATTTAGGCGCAAGCGTAGGGCGTTATGCAAATCGTATCGCAAACGCACAATTTGAATTGAATGGTGAACTCATTCAGTTGAAAAGTAATCAAGGTAAACATCAGCTTCATGGTGGAGAGGGCTTTGATAAACGCCGTTGGAAAATTCAAGAGTGCGGTGAGAATTTTGTGTGTTTTTCATTACATTCAGAGCATGGTGATCAAGGTTTTCCTGGTAATGTGGATGTGTCTGTAACCTATACGCTAACAGATGATAATAGCGTAAAAATTGAATATGCAGGGATGAGTGATAAGGATACCGCATTGAACCTAACGAATCATGCCTATTTTAATTTAGAAAATGCAGAGCAAGGCAGTGACGTGCGTGAACATACATTACGTTTAAATGCTGATTTTTATCTGCCTGTAGATAATGAGGGGATTCCTAATTCTCCATTAAAGCACGTAGTGAATACGAGTTTTGACTTCCGTATTGCTAAACCCATCAAGCAAGATTTTTTACAAGGGGATCAGCAAGCAACAAAAGGTTACGATCATTCCTTTATTGTCAATAAAGCTTGGCAAAAGCCTTGCGTGTTACTGACTTCTCCAACTGGTGATTTAAGTTTGGAAGTAAGAACCTCGCAAGCCGCATTGCAGGTTTATACGGGTAATTATCTTGCAGGTACACCAACGAGAAATGGCGAATTATATGCCGATTTTTCTGGCGTAGCACTAGAAACTCAATGTTTACCCGACACTCCTAATCATCCTGAATGGCAAAATTACGGCGGGATTCAAAAAGCAGGCGAGCGATATTATCAATGGACGGAGTTTAAGTTCTTATTGATCTCTGGTTAACTGTGTTCGGTTTGTTAGCGATAAGGTTATGTCAATCACTTAAGCATGAAGAAATTTTGAAAAAATAATACACTCAGATATAATTGATAATGTTTATCAATTACATCTGAGGTTTGTTTATGAAAAAAACAAAGCTTGCTACATTAGTAGCGTTTTTTTGCACATCTCCGATAGTGTTTGCTCAAGAACAGGCTGCACTTTCTCATAACTCACCGCAAGAAAAGTTGAATGAAATTGTTGTGAGTGATTCAAATATTAGCGATGCATTGGTGAATACATCGGTAAGCCATCAACAAATTTTCTTAAAACAGTCACGTGATGTAAAAGATGTTTTTGCAGGAAAAATGGATGTTAATGTCAGCCAATTGCAAGGTGCACGCTCCGGCGGAGAAGGTGTAAACATTCGAGGTTTACAAGCTAACCGAGTCACTACAACAATAGATGATATTCCTTTACCAGAAGCGCAAGAAGCGAAACATTTTATTTCTTATGGTTCAGAATTTGGTCGTACTGATTACATTGATGTAAGTGCTTTACATAGTGCGGATGTTCGTTATACTGGTTCAGCTAATAGCCTTTCTGGTAGTGTTAATTTTACAACGATAGAACCTTCAGATTTATTAAAAGGTCGTCATTTTGGTGGCGTTGTAGGAACTGGTTATAACAGTGTTGATCATTCAGTTTATGGTAGTGCTGGAGGCGCAGTCAAAGCTGCAGATTATGAAGGCATGGTAATGCTAACTCAACGAAAAGGGAATGAAACTAAAAACCAAGGTAAAAATAATAGTGTAGGGGAAACACGCACAGCACCAAATCCAACGGATACTAAAAATACTTATCTACTAACTAAGCACTATTATCAACTAGACGATAAGAATAAGTTAGGTTTTATTTTTGAACATCAACATAAGAATATTAATAAAGATTTACTTTCTTTCAATAATTCTAACATTGATATGCGTACAGGAACGCAGATCACGGGCTATACGCAGGATAAAGTAACTAGAGATCGTTTTTCGTTAAGTCACGAATACAATAGTGAAAAAGGCTGGTTGCAATATGCAAAAACACAAGTTTTTTATCAAGACGCCAAAACTGAAAACTATCGTTATCGTTTAGGTACGCGAAGCTATCGTCAAGAAAATACTAAATTTAGTGATAAAAGCTATGGCCTTATAAGTAATTTAATTTCAGTAATTGATGGCACTATTCCTCAAGTGTTACGCTATGGTTTATCTTATGTGCATAATAAAGCGAGTGATGATATTCATCTTATCAGACCAGCTTATCGTCAAATTACAAATATGTATCCAATGGCAGAGATGCAACAGGATAAGTTTACTGGTTATTTAGAAGATGAAATGGCGTTTGGTAATTTTGCCATTACACCACAATTGGGGTTTGTACATTATCGAGTAAAACCAATATCTAATAATGATCGAGTTGCTGAATTGCACGCTCGTAAGCAATCCGAGACCCAATTTACGCCAAAAATTAGCTTGGAATATCGCTTGTCCGATAATTTCATTCCTTATTTACAATATTCCCGCGGTGTTAGAACGCCATCAACACAGCAGCTAAGCTCGTATTTCTTTGAAAGTGTTATCTATCCTATTCCAGGGCGTGGTACACAAACGGTAAATGTCGCAGTAGTAGGTAATCCTAATTTGAAATCAGAAACGGCAGATAATTTTGAGGTTGGCGTAAAAGGTAAAACATCAGAGATTAATTATTTAGTGACTGGTTATTACAACCGCTATCATAATTTTATTGATTGGGTTGCCAAACCAACGAATGGTTACACCAGCTTTATTCAATATAATAATCTTGATAAAGCTAAGGTATACGGTGTCACAGCCGATATGAAATGGAATTTTTATGATGATTTTTACACTATTACAGGTCTTTCATATTCACGTGGTAAAGCTGAAAATAATGGTATAAAAACACCAATAAATAGTATTCAGCCAATGAAAACAAAATTAGGTTTTGGTTATGAAGGAGAATCTTTTGGGGCTACTATCCAATGGACATACAGTCGAGGTAAATCAGACAAAGATATTGAACAATCATCTGCTTATCTATACAACCCAACAGGTGGATATTCTTTATTTGATTTAGGTGCTTATTGGAAACCAACCAAAAACTTAATGTTTACAGCTAATGTGAATAATCTGTTTGATAAAAAATATTGGAATTGGAATGATATTTCTTATCTTGCCCTGTTAAGTAAAGCAACGCAAGATCAAGGAAGACCTTCATCAACTATTCCAATGGCTATTACATCAGCCAATGCGGATCGTTATAGCGCGCCAGGACGTAATTTCAATATTGGCGTACGTTATGAGTTCTAACTAAAATCTTGATGAAATTAACCGCACTTTAGGTTCAAACCTAATGTGCGGTTATTTTTTTATTGATTTTCGTCTTTTCGCTTTTTGCGCTTTTTTTTAAAATGTGATACTTTTTCGCCGTCAATAAGACATCAACTACAAACCAATATGAACGACGAACAGCAAAATTCAAACCAATCTGAAAATACGAAAAAAACTTTTTTCCAATCTTTATTTGGTCGCTTTTTTCAAGGTGAACTAAAAAATCGTGAAGAACTCGTCGAAGTGATTCGCGATTCAGAACAAAACGATTTAATTGATCAAAATACGCGTGAAATGATTGAAGGTGTGATGGAAATCGCGGAGCTTCGTGTTCGCGATATTATGATTCCTCGTTCACAAATTATTTTTATTGAAGATCAACAAGATTTAAATACTTGTTTAAACACAATTATTGAATCAGCTCATTCTCGTTTTCCTGTGATTGCCGATTCGGATGATCGCGATAATATCGTAGGTATTTTACATGCGAAAGATTTATTGAAATTTTTACGTGAAGATGCCGAAGAGTTTGATTTATCTTCATTATTGCGCCCAGTTGTGATTGTGCCAGAAAGCAAAAGGGTGGATCGTATGTTGAAAGATTTCCGCTCTGAGCGTTTCCATATGGCTATTGTGGTGGACGAGTTTGGTGCAGTGTCGGGTCTTGTTACCATTGAAGATATTTTGGAACAAATTGTTGGCGATATTGAAGATGAGTTTGATGAAGAAGAAGTTGCGGATATTCGTCAGCTTTCTCGTCATACTTATGCTGTGCGTGCGCTCACAGATATTGATGATTTCAATGCGCAATTTAATACGGATTTTGATGATGAAGAAGTGGATACCATTGGTGGGCTAATTATGCAAACTTTTGGTTATTTACCAAAACGTGGTGAAGAAATTACGTTGAAAAATCTTCAATTTAAAGTCACCTCGGCAGATAGTCGCCGATTGATTCAACTTCGAGTCACTGTGCCAGATGAACATTTGGCAGAAATGGATGATGTGGAAGAAAAAGCCGAATAGCATTTTATCATCCTCAATGATGGCGCGCGTTTTATAACGCGTGCTTTTTATTTACTTGGAATGGGAATTTCAAATTTCAACACAAAAGACGCTCGTGAGGGCGTGCAAAATATAATTGAATTTATGAATAAATATTTTACTTATCTTATTGCGATTATATCTGGTTTAGTCGGTGTTTTTGCCTTCTCGCCATTTGATTATTGGCCTTTAGCCTATGTTTCTTTACTCGGTTTACTTTATATCGCTAAAAATCTTAAAAAATCCACCGCACTTTTAGCGACTTTTTTGTGGTCGATGGGATTTTTCTGCTTTGGGGTAAGTTGGCTTAATGTCAGTATTCACCAATTTGGCGGCGCGTCTTTAGGTGTAAGTTATTTCCTTGTCGGTTTACTTTCAGCTTATCTTGCGCTATACCCGATGCTCTTTACCTATTTGGTTCAGCGTTTCAACGTTCAAAGTGCAGTAATTTTTGCTGTGATTTGGACATTTACAGAGTTTTTACGTGGTTGGATTTTTACCGGTTTTCCTTGGCTTCAGTTTGGTTATACACAAATTGACAGCCCATTTTATGGCATTGCCCCGATTTTTGGAGTAACAGGATTAACGTTCTTTACTGTTTGGGCAAGTGCGGTGATGTTTAATTTTGTTTTATCTTTGTTTAAAACAAAAAATCTTAAATTAGTCTTGGCGAATGTTTTGCTATTGATCATCGTGGGGGGCTTAAGTGCTTATTCATCCCGAATTCACTTTGTAAAATCTGTTGAAGATAAGGCAATTTCAGTCACGCTTGCGCAAGGAAATATTGAACAAAATCTCAAATGGGATCCAGCTTATTTCTATTCTACTTTGGCGATTTATCAAAAATTAATCACAGAAAATCTTGGTAAAACCGATTTAATTATTTTGCCCGAGTCAGCATTGCCAACTCTTGAAAATGCGATTACGCCATTTTTTGAAGGATTAGATCGAGCGGCTAAAGAAACGAAAACGGAGATAATGGTTGGAACGGTATTCCAAGATACGAAATCTGGTAAGTTGCTTAATTCTATTATGACCGCTGGAAACCCAGACTTTCCTTATCAGCCAGATACGTCAAATCGTTATAGTAAGCATCATCTCGTGCCTTTCGGTGAATATGTTCCGCTAGAAAGTATTTTGCGACCACTTAATTCAGTGTTTAATTTGCCGATGTCTGCATTTCAAAGCGGGGACGCGATTCAGCCATCTCTGATGGCAAAAAAACGCGCTTTTTCGCCAGCTATTTGCTATGAGATTATTTTCGGTGAACAAGTGCGGCAAAATTTGAAACAAGATACGGATTATTTACTGACAATTTCTAATGATGCCTGGTTTGGTGATTCGATTGGGCCTTGGCAACATTTACAGATGGCAAGAATGCGCGCTTTAGAATTGGGTAAACCGCTTATTCGTGCAACGAATACGGGGATTTCAGTCTTTGTTGATGCACAAGGTAAGGTGTTAGCGCAGGCACCGCAATTTATTGAAACAACGTTGACGCAGAAAATTGCACCTGCGGAAGGCAAAACCCCTTATTCTGTGCTAGGAAATATGCCTTTATATGCTTTGTCATTGTTGTTTTTAGTATTACACGGCATGATGGCGTTTGTTCGTCGTAAGATGAACCTTTCACAAAAACGCTAGTCAAAACGACCGCACTTTTTATTTATAAACGAGATTTTAATGAATCAAAATCTAATTGAAGTTAAGAATCTCACCTTTAAACGCGGTGATCGCGTGATTTACGATAACCTGAATTTGCAAGTAAAAAAGGGAAAAATCACTGCGATTATGGGGCCGTCGGGGATTGGTAAAACCACTTTACTTAAATTGATAGGTGGGCAACTGATACCAGAACAAGGTGAAATTTTGTTTGATGGGCAAGATATTTGTCGTCTATCTAATCGTGAACTGTACGAAGTACGCAAGCGGATGGGGATGTTATTCCAATCCGGTGCGCTTTTTACGGATATTTCTACTTTTGATAATGTCGCCTTTCCAATTCGTGAACATACGCATTTGCCTGAAAGTTTAATTCGTCAAATCGTATTGATGAAATTGGAAGCTGTTGGGTTGCGAGGCGCTGCCGCATTGATGCCTTCAGAACTTTCCGGAGGTATGGCTCGTCGAGCTGCATTAGCGCGCGCTATTGCACTTGATCCTGATTTAATTATGTTTGATGAGCCATTTACTGGGCAAGATCCAATCAGTATGGGCGTAATTTTGAGCTTGATTAAACGATTAAATGAAGCGTTAAATTTGACTTCTATCGTGGTGTCGCACGATGTGGAAGAAGTATTGAGTATTGCAGATTATGCCTATATTATTGCAGACCAAAAAGTTATCGCAGAAGGAACGTCTGAGCAGCTTTTACAGAGCCAAGATCCGCGCGTGGTGCAATTCTTAAAAGGTGAATCTGATGGTCCTGTGCGCTTTAAGTACCCAGCGCAAGATTATGTGAAGGAATTGTTTGAATGATCGTCAATTTTATTTCTGCTTTAGGAAAACAGGTGATCGACTTTTTCCGTGCCTTAGGGCGAGCAGGCTTTATGTTATTTGGCGCATTGATCGGCAAGCCACAAATTCGTAAGCATTTTCCTTTGCTTGTGAAGCAAATGCATGTTTTAGGTGTTCAATCGTTACTCATTATTTTGTTGTCCGGTTTATTTATTGGAATGGTATTAGGGCTACAAGGTTATGTTGTGTTAGTCGATTTTTCTGCTGAAACAAGTTTGGGACAGCTTGTAGCGCTTTCTCTTTTACGAGAATTAGGGCCTGTTGTTACCGCACTTTTATTTGCTGGTCGAGCAGGTTCTGCATTGACGGCTGAAATAGGTTTAATGAAAGCCACTGAACAACTTTCTAGTCTTGAAATGATGGCTGTTGATCCTTTACGTCGAGTGATTGCACCTCGTTTTTGGGCAGGCGTTATTTCCATGCCAATTTTGTCAATCTTGTTTATCGCGATTGGTATTTGGGGCGGTTCCTTAGTCGGTGTGGATTGGAAAGGTGTTGATTCAGGCAGCTTTTGGTCTGTGATGCAAAATTCCGTGAGTTGGAGCTATGATATTTTAAATGGCTTTATTAAAGCGGTTTTCTTTGCTGTTGCCGTAACTTGGATTGCGCTGTTCAATGGTTATGATTGTATGCCAACATCAGAAGGCATCAGCCAAGCTACAACACGAACAGTTGTGCATGCATCCCTTGTTGTTCTAGGATTAGATTTTATTTTGACTGCTATTATGTTTGGAGCAGGTTAAGGATTTTTTATGAGACAAACAATTAAATATGAATTTTGGGTCGGGTTATTTTTATTACTTGGTATTGGCGCCTTAGTTTTTTTAGGTTTACGCGTAGCCAACGTACAAGGTTTTGGTGAGACGAAATCTTATACTGTGACGGCAACTTTTGATAATATTGGTGGACTAAAAGTACGTGCACCATTAAAAGTTGGTGGAGTGGTTATTGGGCGAGTGAGTGCTATTACTCTTGATGAAAAAAGCTATTTACCAAAAGTCAGTATTGCAATTAACCAGGAATATAATGAAATCCCAGAAAACAGTTCTTTATCAATTAAGACATCTGGCTTATTGGGTGAGCAATATATTGCATTGACAATGGGGTTTGATGATGGTGAATCGGCTATGCTTAAAGAGGGTAGCCAAATTCAAGATACAAAATCTGCGATGGTGTTGGAGGATTTAATCGGCCAATTCCTTTACGGCGATAAAAAATCTGATGGTAACAGTGAAAAGACTGAGCCTACAGTACAATAACAACTAACATTTATTTAGGAGATTTATGATGAAATTTTTCCAAGTGAAAAAATGGTTTGCAATGTTAACCTTAGTATTTACCGCACTTTTTGCTGCTGGTACTGCTATGGCTGAAACAAGTCCTTATGTATTAATGCAACAAGCGTCAGATAAATTGTTTTCTGATATTCAGGCAAATCAAAGCCAGATTAAAAAGAACCCAAATTATCTACGTACTATCGTTCGTAATGATTTACTGCCTTATGTTCAAGTCAATTATGCAGGTTCTTTAGTTTTAGGTTCTCATTTCAAATCTACTACGCCTGAACAACGTGAAAAATTCTTTAAAGCTTTTGGTGATTTTATTGAACAAGCTTATGCACAAGTATTAACAGCATATTCAAATCAACAAATCCAAATCGAGCCAGAAAAAGCATTAGGCGATAAAAACTTAGTAAATATTCGTGTGAATATCATTCAAGTTAACGGAGCTGCGCCAATTAAATTAGATTTTAAATGGCGTAAAAACAGTAAAACTGGTGAATGGCAAGCTTATGACATGGTTGCTGAAGGTGTGAGCATGGTTGTGACAAAACAACAAGAATGGAGTGGTATCTTACGTCAACATGGCATTGATGCATTAACTGCACAAGTACAAAAATCAGCAGCCCAACCTGTAACATTAAGCAAATAATCTTGTTGCCATGTTAAATTGGGATTTAAAGAAAAATGATGATAAGATAGCGCTCCTTTTGTCAGGGGAGCTATCTCGCAACACGTTGTTGCCTATGTGGCAGCAACGTGATGTTTTTTTATCAGCTAATGCGCTGGATAAAACGGTTGTTGAATGGGATTTGTCTGGTATTCAACATATTGATTCAGCCGGTTTTGCAGCTCTTTGTGATTTTTTACGAGAGTGCCAAAAGCTTAACAAAACAGTGCGATTAGTTTATCCACCAAAACAATTATTAACCCTTGCCGATCTTGTTGGTTTGTCTGATTGGATCGCAAATTTTACGGATCTTAATTAAACGGAAATCTGATGGAACTTCAAGAAATTGAACGAATTTTAAAAGATGCGCTAAACGTAGAAGAGGTTTATGCTCAAGGTGAAAATGCGCATTTTGGCGTGATTGTAGTGAGTGATGAAATTGCCGCACTTTCTCGCGTAAAACAACAACAAACAATTTATGCTCCGTTAATGGCTTATTTTACTACTGGCGAAATTCACGCGTTAACAATTAAAACTTATACCACTGAAAAGTGGAAACGTGATCGTGCATTAAACCAATTTAATTAAGGATTCAAAAATGGAAAAATTTCGTGTTTATGGGCAATCTCGTTTAAGTGGAACCGTGAATATTTCAGGTGCAAAAAATGCCGCACTTCCAATTCTTTTTGCCGCTATTTTGGCAACAGAACCAGTTAAACTCACGAATGTTCCTGCGCTTAAAGATATTGAAACCACTTTGAAAATTTTACGTAAATTAGGCGTGGTTGTAGATCGTGATGAAACTGGCGCAGTTTTATTAGATGCATCGAATATCGATCATTTCACTGCTCCTTATGAATTGGTCAAAACCATGCGTGCTTCAATTTGGGCATTGGCGCCTTTAGTTGCTCGTTTTCATCAAGGCCAGGTATCGTTACCTGGTGGATGCTCTATCGGTGCTCGTCCAGTTGATCTCCATATTAGCGGTTTAGAAAAATTAGGCGCTGACATCGTTCTTGAAGAAGGATATGTAAAAGCACAAGTATTAGATCGCCTTGTGGGAACACGTATTGTAATGGAAAAAGTGAGCGTAGGTGCAACTTTATCTATTATGATGGCAGCAACGCTTGCGAAAGGAACCACCGTGATTGAAAACGCAGCTCGTGAGCCTGAAATTGTAGATACCGCTGATTTCCTCAATAAGATGGGCGCGAAAATATCTGGTGCAGGTTCTGATCACATTACGATTGAAGGTGTTGAACGTTTAACTGGTTGTGAACATAGTGTCGTACCAGATCGTATTGAAACGGGTACATTCTTAATTGCCGCAGCAATTTCGGGCGGTCGTGTTGTTTGTCAAAATACTAAGGCTGATACTTTAGATGCAGTGATCGATAAACTTCGTGAAGCTGGCGCTCAAGTTGATGTTACAGAGAATAGTATCACTTTAGATATGCTTGGAAAGCGCCCTAAAGCAGTGAATATTCGTACTGCGCCACATCCAGGTTTCCCTACTGATATGCAGGCTCAATTCACCTTATTAAATATGGTGGCAGAGGGCACAAGTATTATTACTGAAACGATTTTTGAAAATCGTTTTATGCATATTCCTGAATTAATTCGCATGGGCGGAAAAGCTGAAATTGAAGGGAATACTGCGGTATGTCACGGTGTTGAACAGTTGTCTGGTGCAGAAGTGATGGCGACAGATTTACGCGCATCAATCAGTTTAGTTCTTGCAGGTTGTATCGCAACAGGTGAAACCATAGTAGATCGTATTTATCATATCGATCGTGGTTATGAACATATCGAAGATAAATTACGTGGCCTAGGTGCGAAAATTGAACGTTTTTCTGGAAGTGATGAATCGTAATTAGATACGCTACTTTTAAATTGGAAATTACAAGTTTATTTGTGATCTTAAATTTTTACTAATGCCTTTCTCTAGAAAGGCATTTTTTTACTGAAATTTTATAAGAGTAGATTGATTACATTGTTTAGAAACCTGTTTTTCTACAAGAAAGTGCGATAGATTATTTTCTTATTTTGATAGTAATCGGTCATATCGCTTTTTTATAACTAAAATTTATAAACTATAAATAAATAATCTTGTTTTTTCATAAGTTTGGTTTTTATAATCACGCTTAGACAAACACAACAAAGGAAGAAAAAATGAAAAAATTACTTTTTACAACCGCACTTTTAAGCGCAGGTATTGCTTTCTCAACATTTTCTCACGCAGGTGAAATTGCTGACCGCGTTGAAAAAACTAAAACTTTATTAGTGGGAACTGAGGGTACTTATGCCCCATTTACCTTCCATGATAAAAGTGGAAAATTAACAGGCTTTGATGTAGAGGTTATTCGTAAAGTTGCTGAAAAGCTCGGTTTGAAAGTGGAATTTAAAGAAACACAATGGGATGCAATGTATGCGGGGTTGAATGCAAAACGTTTTGATGTGATTGCAAACCAAACTAACCCAAGCCCAGAGCGTTTAAAAAAATATAGTTTCACAACGCCTTATAATTATTCTGGTGGGGTGATTGTAACAAAATCATCGGATAACAGTATTAAATCATTTGAAGATTTGAAGGGGCGTAAATCTGCGCAATCTGCAACAAGTAACTGGGGTAAAGATGCAAAAGCAGCAGGCGCGCAGATTCTTGTAGTGGATGGTTTAGCACAGAGCTTAGAGCTTATTAAACAAGGCCGTGCAGAGGCAACAATTAATGATAAATTGGCGGTATTAGATTATTTTAAACAACACCCAAATGCTGGTTTAAAAATTGCTTATGACCGTGGGGATAAAATTCCGACTGCCTTTGCTTTTTTACAAGGTGAAGATGCATTGATTACAAAATTTAATCAAGCACTTGAAGCGCTTCGCCAAGATGGTACATTAAAACAGATTTCAATTGAATGGTTTGGTGATGATATTACTCAATAATTGGTTAGCGAGTCTTCCATTTATGAGCGCAGAACGAGCTGATTATGTAATCAGCTCGTTTTGGCCTATGTTGGAAGCAGCAATTTTATACACATTGCCATTGGCAGTCATTTCCTTCTTCTGTGGTTTGCTTATTGCAGTGATTGTTGCAGTTATTCGTACTTTGCCTAGCCCTAATTTACCCTTAAAATTGTTACAGGCTTTATGTCGAGTGTATATCTCTATAATTCGAGGTACACCGATGTTAGTACAAATTTTTATTATTTTTTATGGATTACCTGAGGTTGGTATTACTTTAGAGCCCTTTCCAACAGCGATTATTGCATTTTCTATTAATATTGGTGCTTATGCAGCAGAGACAGTTCGTGCTTCAATTATTGCTATACCTAAAGGACAGTGGGAAGCCTCTTATGCGATAGGTATGAATTATCGACAAGCATTTATTCGTACAATTATGCCTCAGGCTTTACGTATTTCAGTACCATCGCTTTCTAATACTTTTATTAGTACAGTGAAAGACACTTCATTAGCTTCTCTTGTTTTAGTGACAGAATTATTCCGTGTCGCACAGAATATTACGGCAGCAAACTATGAATTTATTTTAATTTATAGTGAGGCAGCTTTGATTTATTGGATTTTCTGTTTTGTTTTATCTTTCTTACAAGATCGTCTTGAAATTCGCTTATCTCGCCATTTATAAGGAATGTTTATGTTAAAAGTAACCGATATTCAAAAAAACTTTAATGGCAATGATGTATTAAAAGGCATTGATTTTGAGATAAATAAAGGTGAAGTTGTCGCTATTTTAGGTCCCTCAGGCTCAGGGAAAACGACATTTTTGCGTTGCCTAAATTTGTTAGAGCGCCCAGAGCAAGGTAAGTTAGTTTTTACTGATGGTGATTTGAAAATTGATTTTAGTCGAAAAATTACGAAATCGGATGAATTAAGTTTACGCCGTCGTTCATCAATGGTATTTCAACAATATAATTTATTTCCTCATCGTACAGCACTTGAGAATGTAATGGAAGGGATGCTGGTGGTTCAAAAACAACCGAAAGAGCAGGCTCGAAAAAAAGCATTAATGTTGTTAGAGAAGGTGGGACTAAAAAATAAAGCGGATTTATTTCCATCTCAACTTTCTGGTGGCCAGCAACAGCGGGTCGGGATTGCCCGAGCCCTTGCGGTTAAACCTGATATTATTTTATTAGATGAACCTACATCGGCGTTAGATCCCGAATTAGTAGGCGAGGTGTTACAAACACTAAAAATGCTTGCTCAAGAAGGCTGGACAATGATTATTGTTACTCATGAAATGCAGTTTGCTAAAGATGTTGCAGATCGTGTAATTTTGATGGCGGATGGGCATATTGTAGAACAAAATACAGCAGATAAATTCTTTTCTTGCCCACAACACGAGCGGACTAAACAGTTCTTATTACAAGCCAAAATAACACTTGAGCCAGATTATTGTATTTAAAGTGCGGTAAATTTTTAGAGAGTTTTCTAAATAATGGATTATTTTAGGATTTAATCGAAACGTGATGAATTTCACAAGTTGAGAATTAAATCTCTCTGAATCTTTACATTATCAACGCACAATGCAAGAATGCTCGCATTCAAATTTAAGTCAACAGGAGTAAATAATGACTTTGGCAGAACGTTTAAAACAAGAATTTGTTTCTGGTTGGAAACCTTTTGAGGTAGTTTGGCTTGCGCTTTTCATCATTGCGCAGATTTGGGCTTATGTACAAGCGCCAGATTCTTGGTTAGCAATGATTTCTGGTATTTCCGGTATTTTGTGTGTGGTATTGGTAAGTAAAGGTAAAATTAGTAATTATTTCTTTGGATTAATTTTTGCTTACACTTATTTTTATGTCGCTTGGGGATCAAATTTCTTAGGCGAAATGAATACCGTACTCTATGTATATTTGCCTTCTCAATTTATTGGTTACTTCATGTGGAAAGCTAATATGCAAAATAGTGATGGTGGAGAAAGTGTGATTGCAAAAGCGTTAACTGTTAAAGGGTGGATGACATTAATTGTTGTGACTACGGTTGGTACTTTGCTTTTTGTTCAAGCATTACAAGCAGCTGGTGGTAGTTCAACAGGTTTAGATGGTCTAACCACAATTATTACAGTTGCTGCACAGATTTTAATGATTTTGCGTTATCGTGAACAGTGGTTGTTATGGATTGCTTTAAATATCCTTTCTATTTTCTTATGGGCAGAAACACCAGCCATGTACTTAATGTATTCAGCCTACTTACTTAACTCGTTGTATGGTTATTATAACTGGACGAAATTGGTTAAACGTAGCTAAACATACTTAAGCAAAATTAGAAACAAAAAAAGAGCGGTAATTTTACCGCTCTTTTTTCTTTGCTTTGAAGATTAACGCATGGTCACGAATTCTTCTGAACCCGTTGGGTGAATAGCCACGGTGTTATCAAAATCAGCTTTTGTTGCGCCCATTTTGATTGCTACGGCAAATCCTTGAATCATTTCATCTACACCAAAACCAATGCCATGTAAACCCACAACTTTTTCATCTTTACCCACACAAACTAATTTCATTTTGCACGGTTGGCGATGTTGAGTGACCGCGGTGTACATTGCTGTGAAAGAGGATTTATATACCTTAACATTTTCAGCACCATATTGTTCGATCGCTTGAGGTTCGGTTAAACCTACAGTGCCGATTGGTGGATGGCTGAATACAACGGTTGGAACCAAATTGTAATCTAAATGTTCAGTCGGTTTATTATTGAATAAACGCTCAGAAAGGCGACGACCCGCTGCAACTGCAACTGGTGTTAATTCAATGCCATTTTCGATAATATCGCCTACCGCATAAATGCCTTTCACATTGGTATTTTGATATTTATCTACTTTGACATAGCCTCGTTCATTCGTTTCTACGCCAGCATTTTCTAAGCCAATTTTATCTGTCGCAGGAACACGACCTGCAGCCCAAATAACACAGTCCACAGTAATATCAGATTGACCATCACATTTTACTGTAAGAGAGCCATCTGCATTTTTAACAATTTCAGATGGCGTGGAATTGGTATGTAATTGAATACCATCTTGCTCAAGCACTTCCACTAATGTTTCTACGATTAATGGATCTTGATTACGCATTGGCGCATGGCGACGTACTAATAAATGCGTTTCCACGCCTAGGCTGTTTAATACACCAGAAAGTTCAACGGCAATATAGCCTGCACCAATAACAGCAGCGCGTTTTGGTAATTCGGTTAATGCAAAGAAACCATCTGAATCAATGCCGTATTCTTGTCCTTTAATGTTTGGACGATATGGGCGACCACCTGTTGCGATTAAAATATGATCTGCGGTTACTTGCTCTTTTGTACCATCAGCAAGTGTTACTTCAATGGTATGGGAATCTACAAATTTTCCGAAACCGTTAATTACATCAATGTTATTTTTCGCTAATACATTGTTATAAGATGTATGAATACGGCCAATATAGGCTTGGCGACTTTCAATCAGTTTTGAAAAATCGAATTTTTTCACTTCAACATCAAAACCATAATCTGGTGCATAATTGTTAATTGCTTCTGCAATGTGTGCACCATAAAACATTACTTTTTTAGGTACGCAACCTACATTTACACAAGTGCCGCCAAGATGCTTGGCTTCAATGATTGCGCATTTTTTTCCATAGCTTGCAGCACGATTTAGAGAAGCAATACCGCCACTGCCACCGCCAATAGCGATGTAATCATAATGTTTAGTCATAGTTTGATCCTTTTTTGAACTCAAAAATTTTCCGTATTTTGCCTAATTTTTATGAAGAATGCTATAAATTGATGTAATTGGCCATTATTAATAATCGTTCTATCCCCTTTTCTTTTTTTACTTTGATATGTTATCCTTTTTCCGTTACGAATCATTCTCATTTTAAGATGTTTAAACGGCGATACTTAGTTTTTCTATTAGTTTTACTTTCCGCTATTTCTCTTTTTCTTGGCATAAGTACGGTTAATTTACAGGGATTGCTCCATTTTAAAGGCAATCAATGGCAGATTTTTCTTGATAGTCGCGTGCCACGTTTAGTGAGTATTTTGATTGCGGGCGCGTCGTTGAGTATTTGTGGCTTGGTGATGCAGCAACTGAGCCGAAATCGTTTTGTATCGCCAACAACCGCTGGCACAATGGATAGCGCGCGTCTTGGGATTTTGCTGGCGATTCTATTTTTTCCAGGTGCCTCGATGCTGCTGAAAACCACTATCGCGGTACTGGTGTCTTTCCTTGGCTCGCTGTTATTTATGACGATCCTATCCCGCCTGAAGTTTAAAGATACGATTTTTGTGCCTTTAGTAGGGATGATGTTCGGCAATATCATTAGTTCGATCACTGCTTTTATCGCTTATCAACAAGATTTATTGCAGAACCTTTCTGGCTGGTTACAAGGAGATTTTTCTCTTGTCATGAGCGGCCGCTACGAGCTGCTTTATTTCAGCATCCCTATGTTGATTGTGTCTTATCTGTTTGCGCATCGTTTTTCTATCGTCGGAATGGGTAAAGATTTCGCGACCAATCTCGGCTTAAATTATAACCAAGTGCTTTATGTTGGTCTGATGATTGTGGCAACGGTGTCGTCGATTATTATTGTATCTGTCGGCGTAATTCCTTTTTTAGGCTTGATTGTGCCGAATCTCGTCACATTGTATTTGGGCGATAACTTGAAAAAAAACCTTTCTCACACCGCACTTTTAGGGGCTGTTTTTGTGTTGTTCTGCGATATTTTGGGACGCAGTCTAATTTACCCTTACGAGATTTCTATTAATGCTGTCGTTGGCGTGATTGGCAGCGGCATTTTCTTATATTTCTTACTGAAACGGGAGCATTATGCGTAAATCATCGTTCCTTCATTTAGTGATTTTAGGGATTCTGGTGCTCGTGAGCATTGCCTTATATCTTGGCTATCATTTACCAAACAGCTGGCAATATGCTTTAACCAATCGCGCTTTATCGGTAACGGCGATTATCGTGACAGGCATTGCGATTGCATTAGCTACGATGCTTTTCCAAACAGTGGTAAATAATCGCATTCTCACGCCGAGCATTTTAGGGGTGGACTCACTGTATTTATTAATCCAAACAGGAATTTTATTTTTATTCGGTTCAAACACACTACTTTCCCTCAATCCGATTACGCTTTTTCTCGGCAGCACCGGCGTAATGATTGGCTTTATGCTTGCGCTCTATCATTTTCTATTCAAAAAGGAATCACAGAATATTTTCTTTTTATTGCTCGTCGGAATTGTGTTTGGCACGTTTTTTGGCAGTCTGACGACCTTTATGGAAGTATTGATTGACCCCAATGAATTCCAAATATCGCAAGATATTGGCTTTGCTAGTTTCAACCGAATCAATACTCATATTCTTTGGTTAGCGTTGGTGATTTTGATTGTCGTCATACTGTTTAGCTTGCGTTATTGGAAATACTTGGATGTGCTGACACTAGGGCGCGAACAGGCGATTAATTTGGGCGTGGATTATCAACCGATGATAAAAAAACTGCTGATTATTGTGGCAATTTTAATGTCTGTTTCCACCGCACTTGTGGGACCATTGACGTTTTTAGGCTTGCTAGTGATGAATGTGACCTTTGAATTTATGCGGGATTATCGTCATAAATTCCTTATTCCGGCAGCCATGTTACTTTCCGTTTTTACCTTAGTAAGCGGACAATTTTTGTTGGCGCAAGTGTTTACTTTCAGCACACCACTGAGTGTGATCATTAATTTTGTGGGTGGCATATATTTCCTTTCTCTGTTATTGAGAGCAAATAAAAAATGGCAATAGAAATCAAACATATTCATAAATCTTATGGCATAAAAAAAGTGGTAGATGATGTATCACTCACCATTCCCACTGGGAAAATTACATCTTTTATCGGACCGAATGGTGCAGGAAAAAGCACCCTTCTAGGCATTATCAGCCGATTGTTAGTAGCCGATAGCGGCGAAGTGTATCTGAATAATCAGTTACTGAATGAACAAAAAAGTACTGACATTGCTCGTCAATTAGCCATCTTAAAACAATCTAATCACATTAATTTGCGTATTACTGTGGAAGAATTGGTGGCATTCGGTCGTTTTCCTTACTCTAAAGGAAATCTCACCGAAAACGACCGCACTTTTATCAGCAACGCTATTGCTTATATGAATTTAGATGAAATTCGTCATCAATACATTGAAAACCTAAGTGGTGGACAACGCCAGCGCGCTTATATTGCGATGACTTTAGCGCAGGATACAGATTATATTTTGCTCGATGAACCGCTCAATAATTTGGATATGAAACATTCCGTGCAAATTATGCAGGTGCTGCATAAACTCGTTACGGAGCTGAATAAAACCGTCGTGATTGTGATTCATGATATCAATTTTGCGTCCTGTTATTCTGATTACATTATCGCCATGAAACAAGGTAAGCTCGTTGCGCAAGGTTCTGTGGAAGAAATGATGCAATCACCAGTGCTGCAGGATATTTACGAAATGACGATTCCGATTCAAGAAATTGATGGGAGAAGGATTGCGGTTTATTTTCGTCAGGAATGAGCTTTTATTAAATAAAAATTATCTTGCCATCCCACTGCTTGTGGAGGACAAAATACGTAGCATTTTGAGCGTTGGTTTTGCCAACGATCCCTATGGGGTGAACGTAGCGAATAACGTGCTCAAAGGGAGGAAGGGGCCATATAGGGTTCCCCTCTCAACTTGCGCCCATCCTCTGTAAACAGGGTGAGCGAAGTATTCTTTACCTTAATAACATTACACAAGGAAACACTATGAAAATATTGAAAAAACTCACCGCACTTAGCATTGCAGTTTTCGCAGCGGCAACGGCAAACGCAAAAGACATCACCGTAAAAAATGCAGCCGGTGAACAAATCGTGCCACAAAATCCACAAAAAGTGGTGGTGCTGGATTTTGGCGTAGCGGATACCATCCGAGCCTTAGGTGATGCTGGTAAAATCGTGGGTTTCCCGAAAGCAGGGCATATTCCAGCGTATTTGGTTGAATTCAACCAAGACAAATTCAAAAACGTCGGCACCTTACCTGAACCGGCATTTGAAGCCATCAACGAACTCAATCCGGATTTAATTATCGCCGCGCCGCGCCAACAAAAATTATTGGATAAATTGAAAGAAATCGCGCCGGTGTTCTATGTACAAAATGACTACGCCAATTACTACCCAAGTTTCCAAGAAAATGTGACCGCGCTTGGTAAAATTTTCAATAAAGACGCCGTGGCAAAAGAAAAACTGGATGCTTTAGAAAACAAAGTAGCGCAAGTAGCAAAAGATGCGAAAGGCAAAACGGCGTTGCTTGTGTTAGTAAATGAAAGCAAAATCAGCGCATTTGGCGATAACTCGCGTTACAGCATGGTGTATCAAAAATTTGGCTTTAAACAGGCCGATCCGAACATTAAATCTTCCACTCACGGAATGAGTGTTGGTTTTGAATATATTTTAGAAAAAAATCCGGATTATTTACTTGTGGTGGATCGCACAGCTGCAGTCACAGACAAAGTAAACAACGCCCAGAAAGTGCTTGATAATTCCCTCATCAAACAAACAAAAGCCTTTAAAAACAACCACATCGTATATTTAGATGCCGCAAATTGGTATTTGGCTTTTGGAGGATTGGAATCCATGGAGATTATTGCTGCGGAGCTTGAAAAAGCGGTGAAATAAACGCAATATTTTTCTTTTTTGATAAGTCGGCGTTTCTTTTGGCTCGCCGATTTTCTTTTTCACTCAAAAATCTAAATTTATACTTTACTAAGGTAATGCAAATTATTATCATTAATGATATTTCGGGATGTTCTCTATTCTTTCTTTTTTATAATTATTCAGTGACGTAAGCAAATGGAGAAATGTATGGAACACAAGAAACCAATAGGAATAGTTGAAAGTAAGGGCTTTGAACTCGAAGCTGCAGGCAATTTCACCGAAAACTGGCAACTCTTTTTAGGTTACACTTACAACAAGAGCAAATATAAAAATGCTCAAGAAGTCAATGCTGAACGTCTAGAGAAAAACGCAAAAGCAGATCCTTATAACTTCAGTAACTTAACACCGGTTCAAATGTTCCGCTTGGCGACTTCTTATCATATCCCAAATACAAAATTAACCATCGGTGGTGGGGTTTCTGCACAAAGCCCAACAAGCATTTATATGGCATCCATCAAGCTGGTTACGCTCTTTGGGATGCGAATATTCAATATCAATTTAATCCGCACGCTAAGTTAAGTCTAATTGGGACGAACTTAACGGATAAAATCTATTTCGAGAACAATTACAACCGAACTCGTGGGATGAACAATTTCTATGGTCGCCCACGCACAGTTATGATGAAACTCGATTGGACATTCTAGGCAAAATCGGTCGCAAAAGTGCGGTCGATTTTCCCATTATTTTTGAACATTAATCATTACAAATTTAGGGACAAACTATGAACCCATTCAAAATAAAACTTTCACTTTTAAGTCTATCAATTCTTGCTGCCCTTGCAACCAATTCAGCAGCTACGGAGCAAAATACTGAAACCCTTGATGCGATTGTGGTTACGGCCTCTGGTACGACGCAAGAATTACGTGATGCGCCGGCAAGTATTAGCGTGGTGAATCAAGCGCAATTAAGATCGCATCCTTCTAATCGCTTAGAGAACGCGTTGCAAGATATTCCCGGAGTGAATGTAAGTGGGAGTAATGCAAACCGAACCGATATTTCTATTCGCGGCTTACCGCCGGACTACACTTTAATTATGGTGGATGGTCGTCGTCAAACTACGCGTGAATCCCGCCCAAATGGCAATGGCGGATTTGAAGGGGGATTTATTCCGCCTGTTAGTGCAATTGAACGAATTGAGGTTGTTCGTGGACCAATGTCATCGCTCTACGGCTCAGATGCGATGGGGGGCGTGGTAAATATCATCACGAAAAATGCAACAAAAGAATGGACAGGATCGGTTTCGACAGGATTTACCGTACATGATAAGTCAGACTTTGGTGATGGTTATCATGGTGATTTCTTTGTGTCAGGTCCACTTGTTAAGGATATATTAGGTCTTCAGGTTTATGGTGGGGGTAACTATCGTCAAGAAGATAACTTGATTGGCGCATCGAATAAAAATAAAGATCAAAATTTGAATGCGAAATTGACTTTTACGCCGGTTGATAAACAAACCTTTATTTTTGAGGCGGGGCGCCATCGTTTAGAAAAAGATGAAACACCTGGGAAAACCATTGATTTGACCACTACACGTGGCACAACAGTCACGCCTAATAATCCAAATTCTACTCGTGCAAGCCGTAATCATTGGTCTGTCACACATCAAGCTGATTGGGATGTGATAACATCAGAATTAAGTTTTTCACAAGAAATTGCAAAACGTGAAGTCAGTGTTAATGGGGTGATGAATACCCGTAAACCAGAAATCAAAAATAATGTCTTTGATGCAAAATTTATGCTGCCTTTATCCAATCATTTCTTTGTATTTGGGGGACAGGTTCAACAAGCTAAATTACAAGATGACTCGGTAACACGTGTTTTAACAAAAACTTTACCAAGTGGTCATAAAGCCTCAAGAGCCGTATTTGAAAGTAGTAAAAATAGCGTAAAACAATCCGCACTTTTCTTAGAAGATCGCATTGATATTGGCAAAGACATTTTATTAACGCTGGGATCTCGTCTTGATCATCATGAAAAATATGGTTCGCATTGGAGCCCAAGAGTTTATGCTGTTTACCATATCAATGATAATTTCTCGTTAAAAGGTGGTGTAAGTAAAGCTTTTAAAGCACCAAGTATTCGTGAAATCAGTGAAAGTTATGTGACATCCACAGAGGCTGGCGCAGGGGTTATTTATGGTAATAAAAATTTAAAACCAGAAACTAGTTTGAACGAAGAAATTGCGTTAGTTTATACCAATAATAATGGTTATAACGCGAGCATTACCTTATTTAATACGGATTTTAAAAATAAATTAACGAGCCATTATACCGGTTTAACTGATCCAGTTATGAAGGCAAAACTTTATGAGTATGCTAATGTTGGACGTGCGAATATTAAAGGCACTGAAATTGCCACTCATATTCCATTTAATGAACATTGGAATGTTGATATGAGTTACACATATCAACACTCTAAACGCCAATCTGATGAAGATATTTCTGTATCCAAAATGAGCCTACGTGGCTTACCGCTTGATAATACACCAAAACATGCAGCGAGTGCTAAATTAAACTGGCAAATGAATGATGCCTTGAGTGCTTATACACGTATTGCTTATAAAGGTAAACAAATATGGGCGAACCCACGTAATGGCGATAGCAAAAATCACTATCGAACCCGCGCAGCTTACACCACAGTGGATTTAGGGACAACTTACAAATTTAACCCTAATGTATCCTTAAGCTTAGCAGTGCTTAATATTGGCAATGAAATTGGTGAACGCGTGAATACGAATGGGGGAAGCTGGACGGTTGAAGAAGGCCGACGTTTTTGGACGAATCTGAATGTTACATTCTAATTAACACGAAATAAGCTACATTTAGCACCGTCTAAATGTAGCTTTCTTTTTCTTATGAGTACTTTATTTAAAATTCTTTTTTTCTATTTAGGGGCGATCAATATAGCCATGGCTGCACCTGATTTTTTTATTTCTAAAATAAATCCGAAAATAACCGCACTTTATCATATTCATCAACAAGATTTGGTGTTTGAGAATAAACGTTATCGTTTATTTATCGCCGAGCCGAAGAGACGGATGCACAATTTATCAGTGTTTTATACACTTGATGGCAATGCGCAATTTCCTTTAGCGGTAAATGCAGTGAATGCTAATTTACCTTTACCGTTGATTGTAGGCATTGGTTATGTTTCGGAAAAAGCCTATGCCATTGAAGAGCGTCAAAGAGATTACACGTTTCCAGCACAAGGTGATAAGTTTAAGCAAGGTGGTGGCGCGGGAGATTTTTTACGTTTTATCCAAACTAAAATTAAACCCAGTATTGAGAAAAATTACAACATTAATCCTGAAAAGCAATATTTCTTTGGGCATTCCTTTGGGGGATTGTTTGGTCTTTACGTGCTGTTTCATCAGCCTGATTTATTCCAATATTACACCTTGGCGAGTCCATCACTTTGGTGGGGAAACGGTGCGTTTTTGTCTAAAAATGAATCTTGGATTGCATCTCATCCTAAGCATATTTTAATCACTTTAGGAGAATATGAAGAATATCCGGAACAAGATCCTAAAATTACAGAGGAGCAGCAACAACGAATTGAGCAACGAAAGAAGATGCGACCATTTAATGCTCAACGATTAGCGGAAAAATTACAAGCTCAAGGCAATCATGCAACATTTAAATGGATTCCGAACAAAAATCACGGGGATTCGGTTATTGACGCAATAAAGTATTCTTTAGATTTTATGCAAAATGATAGGTAAAAAATAATGCCGATATTTGATAATATCGCCTACCGCATAAATGCCTTTCACATTGGTATTTTGATATTTATCTACTTTGACATAGCCTCGTTCATTCGTTTCTACGCCAGCATTTTCTAAGCCAATTTTATCTGTCGCAGGAACACGACCTGCAGCCCAAATAACACAGTCCACAGTAATATCAGATTGACCATCACATTTTACTGTAAGAGAGCCATCTGCATTTTTAACAATTTCAGATGGCGTGGAATTGGTATGTAATTGAATACCATCTTGCTCAAGCACTTCCACTAATGTTTCTACGATTAATGGATCTTGATTACGCATTGGCGCATGGCGACGTACTAATAAATGCGTTTCCACGCCTAGGCTGTTTAATACACCAGAAAGTTCAACGGCAATATAGCCTGCACCAATAACAGCAGCGCGTTTTGGTAATTCGGTTAATGCAAAGAAACCATCTGAATCAATGCCGTATTCTTGTCCTTTAATGTTTGGACGATATGGGCGACCACCTGTTGCGATTAAAATATGATCTGCGGTTACTTGCTCTTTTGTACCATCAGCAAGTGTTACTTCAATGGTATGGGAATCTACAAATTTTCCGAAACCGTTAATTACATCAATATTATTTTTCGCTAATATAAAAAATGAGGAAGGTTGTATTAACCTTCCTCATTTAAGAGATATCTAATTAGCTATACGATTAATTCGCATATTGGTTAATCGCAGCGGATACTTCTTGATCTTGATAAATGTTATTCACAATATCGTTAAATGTTTGAGATAGAACTTTTTGAATTTCGTCATTATCCGCGTTTAATGCTCCTTCTTGTGAACGAGTAGCATTAAATGCTTTGTTATATGAGCCTTTCGCGCCTTGAACATAAACAGTCGCTTGAATTTTGGTATTAAGTTTATAACGAAGATTACCTTGTTCTACTTGAGTAGTAAATTCACGTACATCCACAGTTACCCACGCATTTGATCCATTGGATTGCCCAATTCTGAAACCTTTACTAATAAGATTTTGTTGCATCACTTGTTGGAATAATTGTGTAACACTTGGTGATGAATTTAATTTAATGAGCTCTCCACGTTTGGTGTAGCTCGCGATATCTTGCGTTGTGCGACTATCTTTCGTTGTTACATACACAATCGCATTTTGATTAATGTTCATTGTGGCATTCGGTGCCGGTGGTGTGAACGTTAATGTATTTGATTGTGCTTGGCAGCCAGCAAGGAACAGCGTAGCGGCTGCAATACTTACTGCTGATAATGTTTTGATTTTGTTTGATAATGTCATAATTTCCCCAATGAGCCAGTTAAAACTGTGTTATTCTTGCAAACTTCATTGCTAATGTATAGCGTTTCATTGTGATTTTGTGGAGATTTATGATGTCTGTTCAACAAACTATCGAGCAAAAAATTCAACTAGAATTTCAACCGCACTTTTTTAGTGTAGAAAATGAAAGCCACTTACATAGTTCTGGTCGTGGTGCAGAGTCTCATTTTAAATGTGTGATTGTGAGTAATGTTTTTGAAGGAATGCGTAAAGTACAGCGTCATCAACGTGTTTATCAATTGCTTTCAGATGAGCTTAATGGCGGTGTTCATGCGTTAGCATTGCACTTGTTTACCGTAGAGGAATGGGGCGAGTTAAATGAGAAAATTCCCGCTTCAACTAAATGCGCCGGCGTTGGACATTAATTTTTTATGTTATGAAGATGTAACATTTTTTTGATATATCGCAAAAGGTTTTTACAAAAAAGTAGGCGTTTAAGTAGCGAAAAAAGCAGATTTTCGCTAGAATAAGGTGCTTAATTTTATCCAAATTCAATTTCTCGATAAGCATGTTTATCGTGAAGTTAACCGATTTGAGTTTTTTATTTTTGTGGCATTAATGTCTTTTTAAAGGTGTTTTGTCACGCTCAAACACGAGATTGCATTTAACTTGCTTATTTGCAATTGTATTTTTAACCTTGAAAAGTAGTGCAAACAGTATGATTACAATTAAGAAAGGCTTGGATCTCCCAATTGCGGGAAAACCGGCACAAGTAATCCACAACGGAAATGTTGTGAATCAAGTTGCGATTCTAGGTGAGGAGTATGTGGGGATGCGTCCTTCGATGAAGGTGCGCGAAGGCGATGTTGTAAAGAAAGGCCAAGTGCTTTTTGAAGATAAGAAAAATCCAGGTGTGATTTTTACAGCCCCTGCAAGTGGTACTATCACTGTAATCAATCGTGGTGAGAAGCGCGTATTACAATCTGTCGTAATTAATGTGGAAGGAAATGAGCAAATCACTTTCGCAAAATATAGCGCAGAACAATTGAATACGCTTTCTTCTGAACAAGTAAAACAAAACCTTGTTGAATCAGGTTTATGGACTGCATTACGTACTCGTCCATTTAGCAAAGTACCTGCGATTGATAGTGAACCAGCCTCAATTTTCGTGAATGCAATGGATACCAATCCATTAGCTGCAGATCCTGCAATCGTGCTAAAAGAATTTTGGCAAGATTTCACGAATGGTTTGACAGTATTAAGTCGTTTATTCCCTTCAAAACCGTTACACTTGTGTAAAGCAGGTGATACCAATATCCCAACTGTTGATCTTGAAAATTTACAGATTCATGATTTTGGTGGCGTTCACCCTGCAGGTCTTGTTGGTACTCATATTCATTTTATTGATCCTGTTGGTGTAAATAAAACTGTATGGCACATCAATTATCAAGATGTGATCGCAGTGGGTAAATTATTTACAACAGGCGAGCTTTATGTTGAACGTGTTATTTCTCTTGCTGGTCCGCAAGTGAAAGAACCTCGTTTAATTCGCACTGTAATTGGCGCTAATCTTTCTCAATTAACCCAAAATGAATTAAGTGCGGGTGAAAATCGCGTAATTTCTGGTTCAGTGCTTTGTGGACAAACCGCAAAAGGTGCTCATGACTATTTAAGTCGCTATGCATTGCAAGTATCGGTAATCGCTGAAGGTAATGAGAAAGAATTCCTTGGTTGGATTACACCGCAATCAAATAAATATTCAATTACTCGTACTGTGTTAGGTCACTTCGGGAAGAAATTATTCAACTTTACTACGGCTGAAAATGGTGGTGAGCGTGCAATGGTTCCAATTGGTAGCTATGAGCGTGTTATGCCGTTGGATATTTTACCGACATTATTATTACGTGATTTAATCGTGGGTGATA
>ERZ772956.499-NODE-499-length-29346-cov-9.866990_pt1 | contig 29346 bp, 18 predicted proteins | sample MGYA00580683_ERZ772956 | MGnify/ENA primary metagenome ERZ772956 (study PRJEB29015, sample SAMEA2738077) | human oral metagenome | biome: human oral; feature: human-associated habitat; material: saliva | place: China | collected 2212 ... | reverse complement strand
CACAAAATACATTTTCTATTTTCGAACTAAAACTAATATGACATGAAAAAAATTATCTCATTTTTGGGCCTTTTCATAGCCCTCGTTCTGCATGTACATGCATCTCCAGTGAGTATTTCAAAGGCTTTGCAGGTGGCACAGCGATTCTTTGCAACAACATCGCCATCTACTCAAGGCGAACTAAAAGTGCAATTCACAGCCAAAGGCACCCCAACCGAGCCCGACAAAACACAGAAAAACACAAATGGAATTAACACTCAGAGTCTTAAAACAGCGACTACTCATGCACTCTATTACGTTATTAATCGTGGAGAAAGCAGCGGATATGTTGTTGTTTCGGGCGATGATAGAGTTCAACCCGTACTTGCTTATGCCGACAAAGGCGGTTTAACTGAAGACGAAATCGAGCATCATCCTTCTATAAAGTGGATGTTTGATGAGTATAAAAACCAAATTCAGTGGGCCATAAACAATATGGAAGACAAGCAAAATGCAGGTTTTCGACGTATTTTTGCATCAACAAGAGCTGCGAATTATCAAACCGAAATACAGCCTTTACTTGCCTTTAACAACGATAGAGCAACCCGTTTGCCTCACGCTATACAGTGGGGTCAGAGCTGGCCGTTCAACCTTTACGCTCCAAACTATGTGTATGGAAACACTTCTTATCCAACAGTTGCGGGCTGTGTAGCCACTGCAATATGTACAGTTTTGCGCTGGCATCAATGGCCTAACAAAGCAACTGGAGCCGTAAGTTACTATTGGCGTGGTCAAAAACTATCGCTTAATTTCGATGGAAGCGGTGCAGAAAACGAGGCATACGATTGGGCCCAGATGCCAGCAGCAGTATCTCACAATGGCTACGACTTATCTAATAACAGAAAGTTGTCGAACACTCAGGCCGATAACATTGGTCGTTTGCTCCGTGATATCGGCTATTCTGTGCAAATGTCGTATGGTCCTGCGTCTACAGGAGGTAGCGGAGCGTATGTCTATAACGCTCCAAGTGCATTGACAGAGCACTTCGGTTATAAGCAAGATCTTCGTTTCTTGCAACGTGATAACTATTCAACTAAGGCGTGGTTAAAGGAGATTAAGAGTGAAATGGAAGACTATGGACCTGTTATTTACGCTGGTTTTTCAGCAAAAGGGGGTCACTGTTTCGTACTCGATGGCTATGCAACTAACGGCTATGTGCACGTTGATTGGGGTTGGAACAATAACTCTAACTGCTGGACTTCAATCGATGTTCTCGAGCCAGGTGGCGGCCATGGCATCGGCGGAGGCATTGGTGCATTCAACCGCAACCATCAAATGTTACGCTATTTGAGACCTAATGGCGATGTAAATCCTAACCCAAATCCAGAGCCTAAACCACAGCCTAACCCAGAAGAAGAGAATCTATTCTCTATCGTTAGAACTGTTTCGCCAGCTCAATTCTATCAAGAAGCTGACCAACGTATGACTGTTTCTGTTAAGAATATCAGCAATGCTTCATACAATAACTACTTCAAACTCGTTGCTGTTAAGCAAGGTTCAAGATATGCAACCAACCTTACAACAACTGCTAACACGGTGTATGTTCGTAGCGGAGCAACTAAAGATATCAACTTCTACGCTGATCTTAGAAACTTAGAAAAGGGCAATTACGACTTATACATTAACTATGTAAGCGGCAATCAATGGAAAGAAGTGAGCGAAACTGCAGGCCGTATCACCATCAGCAGCAGATCAATAGGATCTAAACTAATCGTTACTTCACCGCTTAATACCATCTCTACCTATGAAGGAGAGGCTGTTAGAATAGAAGTTCCAGTGATGAATGATGGCGACGAAGACTACAATGGCAGAATAGATTTGCGTGCAAACGGCACCTCTATATCGGGTGGTAACCTCAAAATGATAGCTGGTGACAGACTAACTCTTGCATTCAGCACGAACACAACAAACTTCCGTAACTTGCGTCCAGGTACTTATACATTGACAATTACTTATGGAAATGGACAGAATATGACTTATGGTAACTCAGCAAACTTAGGTAAACTCGTTATCAAGTCTAATGAAAGCCCTTACTATGCAAGCGGTGATGTAAGACTAAACTCTGCATTATTCTATCAGAATGGCAAGTATGTAGGTTCTAAGTACAGCACTATTTCAAAGAATGCGGACCTCACTATTAAAGCATATCTATATTCTTCAAACGGCTTCGAAGGCCCTGTTAAGTTGTTTATTACCGACTCTTACGGCAAGACATCGGGCAACACCGCTGCGCTGGAAAGCGTTAAGAACATCAAGATAGACAAGAATGGCAACGGATACGTTGAGTTTAACGTTAAGCAAGCTGACCTTACAAGCAGCCGTTACTATGTAAACCTCGTTTATAACGATGGTAAGCAGAACGTATGTAAGAACTGGGACGGCATCGCTTTCTATGTAAATACAAAGACATCGTACAACAATTCAACTGCAAACTACTATCCAAGCGATAAGGGTATTACAGTAAATGTAAACGGATTCAAGTACGGTGAAACTTACATGCCAGTTGGTGCAAACGAAGAAAACCTCGAAGTGGGCACAACAGATGGTATCGAAAACATTGCTGTTGAGAGCATTAGCCTCAACCCAACTGTAGCAAGCGAAACTATAACCATAGCAACTACAACAGCTGGAATGGCTAATATCTTCAGCGCAACAGGTGCTAAGGTAGCAGAGTTCTCTCTCAAAGAGGGTAACAACACTATTGCAGTATCTCAGTTTACACCTGGCGTTTACTTCGTGAAGGTGGCAAACAAGACCATGAAGTTCATCAAAAAGTAATTCAGTATAAACTATATTAAGATTGGTTCTGAATTTTTATATAGGTCCCGAAGGTTGGAATGGTCCAACTTTCGGGACTTTCTTTTACACCTAAAATACCACCCCAACAACTTCAAACCGCACTGCGAACCTTCCGAAAAAACCGATGTAGCATGCCAACATAAACATGAATTTTAATTCATATTCTAACGTTGAAACTGCTGTAAAGATTACAACGTAAAACAATAGCATCGCTTTCGTTTTCCAAAAGAGCCTGTTTTGCGTTGCAATATAGGCTCTTTTGCCGTGCAAAACAGGCACTTTTGCAACGCAAAACAATGGGTATTGCAACGCATTGACAGTCTGATAGTTACACCATAGGTATTCTATGGGTAGCATTTGGAACTATTACAGTATTTTTATAACCTAGTTCGTGATATTTAACCATAGTATAAATGCAGAATTAAACAGCCAAAATTATGGAATTATAACATCAGTAAAAGTTCTATAAATATTATATCTTTTCCCTTTGAAAAAGTTGCATCATAAACAATAAATGTATATATTTGCGATTGTTTTGCGAGATATTAGTCATCATCATGACCATCATCTAAATTTATAATCTTCGCAATTGTCATAAGATACGAGAGAGTTTAAAACGAGAGTTACATCAATTTAATTTATCATCATGAAGAGAAAAGCTTACATTAAAACCGTATGCTGGTAGCATTCGGCACTTGGTAGAGTTGGGTATCCATGACCGATAGAAAGTCATAAAATATATTTACCTATCTTTCGGAACAATCTTTTTGCTTAGAAAGATACAAAACCAATCTTAAAACAAAGCATATTCACATGCCATTAAGCATGCGAACACGTTATGCATAGGGTCTGATTTGTCCGTTGCTATGGGAATATTGTGATACGCTTTAAACAAACAATCATTAAACTTAGCTATTTATGAAAAAGCATTTTCCGTTACTTACGCTTCTACTTGGATTGAGCGTAACAACAGTAGCTGCGCCTATTCAACCACAAAAGGCAAAGCAGTTAGCAGCAAATTTCTTCGGAAATAGTTCTAAAGACAATAGAGCTCCGTTGAAGATTAGTTATCAATCACAAGGCAATGCAACTACTGGCAACAGCCTTTACTACGTCATCAACAAAGGCAACGACCAAGGTTTCGTCGTTATTTCAGGCGATACGCGTACACGCGCAGTCTTGGCTTACTCTGAAAAAGGACATCTAAATGAAGAAGATATCCTTAATCATCAATCGATTCAAGGCATGTTTATCGAGTACGAAGAACAGATAGAATGGGCCATACAAAACGTTAAGGACGTTCCATCTGAATCGTATAAGATGCTCGCTGCACGGCAAGACTTCAAAGAACCACGTCATATTATCGAACCATTATTGGAAGTAAGAAAGAGCAACCGTACTCAAAAGCGCGCTACTCCTATCAGTATGGGACAGCGATGGCCTTTCAATCTTTACAGTCCAACGATGATTAACCACTATAATGATTCTGAAAAGACAGTGGCAGGCTGTGTAGCTACAGGTATCTCTACCGTACTTCGATGGCACGAATGGCCCGCTCGTCCAAAGGGATCTACCGAATATACATGGAGAAGAACAGGCAAAAAGATGAGCATTAACTACGATGAGCAGCCTGCTTACGACTGGAACATCATGCCAGAAGGTATTGATGCAAAAGGTAACGACCGCGTAACTGGTCAGAGAGTTACCGAAAACCAAGCCGACAACATCGGTCGTTTGTTGCGCGATGTAGGCTATGCCGTACAAATGAACTTTGGTATTTCATCATCAGGAGGTAGTGGAGCAATTCTTTTCAATGCTGTTCCTACATTGATAGAGAACTTCGATTACGATGGCAGACTGGAATGTTTAACACGTACTAACTACTCTAACGACGCTTGGTGGGCTGGTATTCAAGACGAATTGAATAACTATGGACCTGTCGTATATGGTGGACAATCAAGCCACGGAGGCCATTGCTTCGTGATAGACGGCCTCGCTGAGAACAGATACGTGCACGTTGACTGGGGTTGGAACTATGCTTCTAACTGCTGGAGCTCTATTGATGTGCTCGAACCAGAAACGCAATACGATGGCGGAGGCGTTGGAGCGTTCAACCGTCACCATCAGATGTTGCGCTATTTGAAGCCATCTGACGGTACAAAATTCGAACAAATCACTTTAGTTGGTGGCTTATCTCAGACCAGATATCAGAAGGAAAGAAACCAAAGCATCTCTATTAGAATTAAGAATCATCGCACTCAAGCATTCTATGGAGCATTCCGTTTGTTAATCAGCAAGGCTGGAAGAAACGACTATAGAACTTTAGAGCAGTCATATAACATGTTTATTGATGGTAACGGAGAACGCGATTATCAATTCTTAGTAGACCTTTCTGGTTATCAAGAAGGTACTTATGACATTCGCGTAAGCTACTCTAAAGATGAAAGAAAATGGGTTGAAATCAGCCAAAATGCTGGTCAAATCACTATCGGAAACGCTAAACCAGAACCTAAACCAGAGCCAACTCCTGAAATAAAAGACCAGTTCTCTATCGCAAAACAGTGCGAACAAACTGCCTTTAGCCAAGAAGCTGGACAGAAAATAGCTATCGGTGTGAACTACACAGGTACACAAGGCTACTACGATTACCTTAAACTCGCAGCTAAAAAAGAGGGCGGTAACGGCGAATACGACCTTGGTAAGTCGGCTTCAAAGGTTTATATAGACAAGAACGGAAGCAAAACTGTTGTGTTCTATGCAGACTTTAGCAAGGTGCAAAGAGGCAAATACGACTTGCGTATTAGCTATGTTAGCAACGGAAACTGGAAGGAAATCGATGCAAGTGCGGGCCAAATCACTGTTAATAATAAGGCTATTGGCGCTCGTATCGTAGCTACTGCAGTGCTTCCTACACTCTCTACCTTCGAACAAGAGGCGGTTAGAGTTGAAATTCCTGTAGCTAACCAAGGCGATGAAGACTTCAATGGCAAAATCCAATTGCTTGCTAACGGCTCTCCTATCGCTGAAGGTACTCAATCAATCAAGAGCGATGCCGATGCTATGCTCGTATTTACAACTAACACTACAGCCTTCAACAGACTGAAAGCAGGTGAATATACATTGACAGTAGCTTATGGAAATGGTCAAAGAGTAATGTATGCTAACACAGCAAACTTAGGTAAACTCATCATCAAATCTAAGCAACAGCCTACTCCTTCAGTCGGTGATGTAAGAATAAACTCTGCTTTCTTCTATCAGAATGGTAGATATAAGGGTTCTAAGTACTGCACTGTTTCAAGAAATTCTGACCTCACTGTAAAGGCTTATCTATACTCTTCAAACGGCTTTGACGGTCCTGTTAAGGTGTTTATGAGCGACAACTACGGCAGCAAAGCGGCTACAAACAGCGCTCTCGAGGTAGTTAAGAACGTCAAGATTGACAAGTATGGCAGCGGATATGTTGAAGTTTCATTCGACAAGGCACACCTTACTGGCAGCCGTTACTATATCAATGTAAGCTACAACGATGGTTCTAAGGATATCTGCAAGACTTATGATGCGATTGCATTCTACGTAAGTTCTTACTACAATTCATACAATAACGATGGCGCAAACAATCAAAGCGACAAGGGATTCACTGTATATGTAGACGACTTTACAGATGGTTTTACATACATTCCTGTAGGTGCTGAAGAGAAGAACCTCGTTGTTGGCGATGTTACAGCTATCGAAACCATCGACGTTCAGGGTGTTAGCCTATTCCCAACTGTGGCAAGCGAGAATGTAACTATCGCTACTGCTGAAGCTGGTATGGCTTACATTTACAGCACAACTGGTGCTAAGGTGGCTGAAATAGTACTCAAAGAAGGTAACAATACCGTTGCTGTTTCTCAGTTTACACCTGGCGTTTACTTCGTGAAAGTGGCTAACAAGACTTTGAAGTTCATCAAGAAGTAATCCTTTAAAATACTAATTTAAGATTGGTTCTGAATTTTTATATAGGTCCCGAAGGTTGGTTTGCCCGACTTTCGGGACTTTCTTTTATCTCCGAAACAATATATCAGTAATCTAAAATCACCGCATCAATATTCCGAAAAACTATGTTTTGTGCACACACACAGACATGAATTTAAATACATCGTAGTACTTCATATCAACTGTAAACATTACAACACTTAATAGTAGTGGCGCTTTCGTTTTCTAAAAGAGCCTGTTTTGCGTTGCAATATAGGCTCTTTTGTCGTGCAAAACAGGCACTTTTACAACGCAAAACAATGGGTATTGCAACGCATTGATAACAAGATAGTTACAACATAGGTATTGTATGGGTAGCATTTGTAACTTTTCCAGTGTTTTTATAAGCCCTCTGATGCACTTTCATCGTCGTAAAAAGGCAGTAAAAAACAGATAAAATTTAATTACTATTATATTTACAAAACTTATAGAAACATTTAATATTTTTCACTTTGCAAAATTGTATTATTCATAAGAAATGCATAAATTTGCGTTAGAAAAATAAGGTTTACACTAACGTAACAACCATCGTCTAAATGTATAACCTTTTCAGATGTCATAAAATATAAGAGGTTTTTAAAGAAAGTTACATTATTTTTATTTCAAAACGTAGATTGAAAAGCAGAAAGAAAATCCGCTTGAGAAAACCAATCGGTACTTAGGAAAGCTCAGTATTCATGCCCCGTAAAAGGGGCATTGAATACATTATCCTATTTGATGAGACACATTTTTCAGTGTAGAAAGAGGTAGAATCAGTCTATATACAGGGCATTTCGCATATGTAAAAAAGCACGATGGGAACAGAACACATAGGGGGTTTTGTCCTCTCAACTATGGTAACATTCGTGGAATGCACTTTCAACAAAAAATCATTTAACTTAGCTATTTATGAAAAAGCATTTATCGTTTCTTACGCTACTACTCGGATTAAGTGTAGCAACAGTAGCTGCGCCTATTCAACCGCAGAAGGCTAAGCAGTTAGCAGAGAACTTCTTCAATGTCTCTAAGAGTAAAAAAGCACTGTTGAAGATGAGTTATCAATCGCTAAACAACGCTTCAACAAGCACCCATCCGTACTATATCATCAACCGAGGCAACAACCAAGGCTTCGTTGTAATATCGGGCGACACGCGTACGCGCGCCGTTTTGGCATACGCTGACAAAGGTTATCTCGACGAAGATCTTATCGAAAGCAATCCCGCAATGAGTGGATTGTTCAACGATTTCGTCGATCAAATAGAGTGGGCACAGCAGAATTTGGAAGACAAACCCTCTGAATCGTATCAGAAACTCGCAAGTGCTACGAGATATCACGAAGTAATACCTATTATAGAACCTTTACTTGAAGTTGAGAAAAGTAATCGTAATATCAAACGAAAATCGCCCATCGGCTGGGGACAACAATATCCTTTCGACCTCTATTGCCCTTATAATACAAAAAGAAATGAACGTACCAAATGTGTAACAGGCGACATTGCAACTGCTCTTGCAACTGTGATGCGCTGGCACGAATGGCCTGCCCGTCCCAAAGGATCTATACAATATCTATGGGAAAACACGGGTGATACGTTGCGTATAAACTACGACGAACAACCAGAATACGATTGGAAGAACATGCCTGAAGGTATAGACGGCAAAGGAATAAACCGCGAAACAGGTCAGAAAGTAACCGATGTTCAAGCTGAGAATGTTGGTCGTCTACTGCGAGATGTGGCATATGGTGTGAAAACAAACTTTGACGTTCCTTCTTATGGTGGTAGCAGTGCAAACCTATTTGATGCTCCTAAGACATTGGTTGAGAACTTTAACTACGATAAAGGAGTCCAATTGTTGAGACGTAGCGACTTCTCTTACTCTGTATGGATAGCTGGAATTAAAGACGAATTAACTTCTTACGGACCTATAGTATATAGTGGATCCTCAAGATATGATACTGTTTGCTTCGTTATTGACGGCCTTGCTGAAGATGGTTATGTACACATTGATTGGGGAGAAAATAGCTATTCTAACTGCTGGACAGATATTAATATAATAGAATATACTACTAAAGGACTTGGCATAGATCCTCTTCGATTCGATAGAAACCACTATATGCTACGATATTTAAAGCCAAATGATGGTATTAAACCACAACCGGTAGTAGAAGAAAAGGTCAAATTATCAATCGCAAGGGGTTGTACACCAACTCAATTATACAGAGATTATCAACAATATTTTACTATTTCTGTGAAGAATACCAGCAAAACGAAATATCATTACTACCTCAAACTCTCTTTTGTTAAGGAGGGATCAAACGCTGAAACAAAAAGTATAACTACCAGAAATGCATCTCTTATTGAAGGCGGAGAAACTAAAGAAGTCGACTTCTACACTGATTTTAGCAACTTTGAGACTGGCAATTACAAGTTACGCATTAGCTATAGAGTCGATGGAAAATGGGTAGCAATAAACGAAAGTGCTGGCATTATCAACATTAAAGAATATCCAGTAGGTCCTCATATTGTAACTACAACTACTCCATCTAACCTTTATACCTATGTGGGAGAAGCTGTTAAGATGGAACTTCCTGTTAAAAATGCTGGAAAAGAAGACTATAATGGTAAGATTGAACTACTTGCAAATGGTATTACTATCGCCACTGACAGCATTGCAATTAAGGCTGGCCAATGGGCAACACTTGCGTTCAACACCAACAACAAAAACTTCCTCAGCTTGCAGCCAGGTAGTTATAAACTATCAATAGCTTACGGCAACGGAAAGAAGATTATATATCATAACTCGGAGAACTTATGTTCTTTGATTATCGATCCACGGCAAAAGCCAGCTCCTGCTATGGGTAATGTAAGACTTTACTCGGCTATTTTCTATCAAAAAGACAAGTATGTAGGCAGCAGACATTGCACTATTGCAAAGGGAGTTGACCTTACCGTGAAGGCGTATCTATACTCTACAAGAGGCTTTAAAGGCTTTGTTAAAATCTTTATCACCGACTCTTACGGAAGCAAAGAAGCTAAGATTTCAGCTCTTGAAAGTGTTAAGAATGTCCAGATAGATAAGTATGGAAGCGGATTTATAGAATTCAAGGTGAACCATACAAAGCTTACAGACAAACGTTACTATGTAAATATTCTCTACATAGAAGGCGATAAGGAAGTTTGCAGGGCTTGGGACTGCGTGCCATTCTACGTGGGTTCTAAAGTGAAATATACTGGTGCAACGAATAATTACGGTTCAGACGACGAGGGAATTGTAGTAAATGTAGACGAATTACCACAACAACCTGCCTACATTCCTGTAGGTTTTGATGAGCGTAATCTTGAAGTAGGCACTACAAATGGCATTGAAACTGTGGGTGTCGAGGGCGTTAGTATTCAGCCAACTGTTGCAAACGAGCATGTAACCATCGCAACAACAGAAGCTGGCACAGCTACCATCTACAGCGCAACAGGTGCAAAGGTGGCTGAAATAGCACTCAAAGAAGGTAGCAATACCATTGCTGTTTCTCAGTTTACACCAGGTGTTTACTTCGTGAAGGTGGCTAACCAGACTTTAAAGTTCATCAAGAAGTAATGCACTAAAACACGATATTAAGATTGGTTCTATACTTTTTCATGCGTCCCGAAGGTTGGATTCGTCCGATCTTTGGGACATTCTTTTATACCCAAAACAACGCTCGAACCAGCACAAACTACAGCTTCAAAATTCCGAAAATACCGATGCCACTTGCCCATATACACATGTATATAAATCCATCTACGCACGGCTAAAACTCAATAAATATAACAACACAAAACAATACTGCCGCTTTCGGTTCCCAAAAGAGCCTGTTTTGCGTTGCAATATAGGCACTTTTGCCGTGCAAAACAGGCTCTTTTGCGATGCAAAACAATGGGTATTGCAACGCACTGATAACAAGATGGTTACGCCATACATATTCAACAAGTAAGCGAGAGAGCCTCAACAGCCCTTTTCTTGCATATATATACAATAAAAGCCACACCCCAAACGGAGCGTGGCTTTATCGTTAATGTGGGTTATTCTTAGTAAGAACGTGCGATAATAACACGGTGTTTAGCAGGCTTTCCGCTCACCATGTCAACGCCTTCGGTTTGTTCAAACATGAACGGAACGCAACGAATGGTTGCCTGCGTCTCTTCTTTAATCTTCTCTTCCGTCTCTACTGTACCGTCCCAGTGGCACAAATAGAAGCCGCCGTCCTTTACTTTCTCTTTAAATTCGGCATAATTGTCGCACTCATGTATATTTGCGTTGCGGAAATCCAATGCCTTTTTGAAGATGTTAGTCTGGATATCGTCGAGCAAACTCTTTATGCGCTCAACGATACCGTCGAACGATACGCTTTCTTTTTCTAATGTATCGCGACGCATAATCTCTACAGTGTTGTTCTCTAAGTCGCGTCCGCCCATTGCTAAACGCACAGGAACGCCCTTGAGTTCGTAGTCGGCGAACTTGAAACCAGGTCGTTTGTTGTCGCAATCGTCGTACTTTACGCTGATGCCGAGCTTACGAAGCTCATCGATAACAGGCTGAAGCTTCGCCGAAATAGCCGCTAACTGCTCGTCACCCTTAAAGATTGGCACGATAACAACCTGTATTGGAGCAATCTTTGGAGGCAGTACAAGACCGTTGTCGTCCGAGTGTGTCATGATGAGCGCACCTACAAGGCGAGTACTTACACCCCATGATGTAGCCCAAACGTATTCTGGTTTGTTCTCCTTATTAAGGAAAGTAACGTCGAACGACTTAGCAAAGTTCTGGCCAAGGAAGTGCGATGTGCCGCTCTGTAGCGCCTTTCCGTCTTGCATCATCGCCTCGATGGTGTATGTATCCAACGCTCCTGCGAAGCGTTCGGTCTCGCTTTTCACGCCCTGCACTACAGGAATGGCGAGCCATTGTTCGGCAAAGTCGGCATAAACCTTAAGCATTTTCTTTGCTTCATCTACTGCTTCTTCGCGTGTTGCATGCGCTGTGTGGCCCTCTTGCCATAGGAATTCCGATGTACGGAGGAAAGGACGGGTACGCATTTCCCATCTCATTACGTTGCACCACTGGTTGCACATCAATGGTAAATCGCGATATGAGTGTATCCAATTCTTATAAGTGTTCCATATAATGGTCTCGCTTGTTGGGCGAATGATAAGTTCTTCTTCAAGCTTAGCAGCTGGGTCCACCTCTACTCCACCCTCTTTCTCGTTAGAACGGAGACGATAGTGTGTAACCACGGCACACTCTTTGGCAAATCCTTCTACGTGTTCAGCTTCGCGAGAAAGGAAGCTTTTCGGTATAAGAAGGGGGAAATAAGCATTCTGTGCACCTGTTTCTTTAAACATTTTGTCTAACTGTGCTTGCATCTTTTCCCATATAGCGTAACCGTAAGGCTTAATTACCATACAGCCACGGACGGGCGATTGCTCGGCCAATTCAGCCTTAACAACCAAGTCGTTGTACCACTGTGAGTAGTTCTCAGCACGCTTGGTAAGATGTTTTAGTTCTTTTGCCATAATCTATATTAACTTTTTCTTATTATTCATTACTATAGGTTAATTCCCCAACGGAATAGGAATTTTCCTCCTTTTTGTTTACGCAATAGGCGTAACTTTGTGCAAAATTACAAAAAAATGTTGGCAAACGACATATTAAAATCAAAATAGTTGTATCTTTGTTTTGCGACTAACGACTAATCGTCAAGCAAGTTCAACAGGATAACAGCAGTAAGTCGTTTAGCTTACAGAGAGCATATATTAAAGTAAAATAATTAAAGTTATACGTATTATGAAGAATTTAAAGACAATAGCAGCTGGACTTTGTGTAGCTACTCTCGTATCAAGTTGTGCAACAAACCAACAAACTTATGGTGCAGGAGGTGCTGGCGCAGGTGCCGTTCTTGGCGGTATCGTGGGCAATATAATTGGTAAAAACACGAAAGGCACTATGATTGGTGCTGCAATTGGAGCTGCTGTAGGTGCTGGAACAGGTGCTATCATCGGTCGTCACATGGACAAGGTGAAGCAACAAACCCAATCACAGGTGGACAATGCAAAGGTTGAAACAGTTACAGATGCTAACGGTCTCGATTGTGTTAAGGTTACTTTCGACTCTGGAATCCTCTTCGCAACCAACAGTTCTACCCTCAATGCTTCTGCAAAAAGAGACTTAACAAAGTTTGCAGGCGTATTGAAGCAGAACAGCGACTGCGACGTTGCCATTCAAGGATACACCGATGCATCGGGTAACGACGATATAAATATTCCACTATCAGAGCGTCGTGCTAAGGCGGTATCGTCTTACTTGCGCAGCAATGGCGTATCTTCAAGACAGATTCGCACCGTTGAAGGACTCGGTAGTTCAAACCCTATTGAGAACAAGCGCATCAGCCAAGCCAACCGAAGAGTAGAGGTTTACTTGTACGCTTCTAAGGAAATGATTGACAAGGCCAATAATGGTCGCTTGTAATTACATAAGGTAAGTTTGACTAATATATCTACAAACAGGGCGCGTTCCTCTTTCGGAGCGCGCCTTATTTTGTGTGTTCGGAAGAACACAACATGGGATGTAGCAAGTTGATGAATATTCTTTTCATGCTTATTACACCTTACAATTATTTTTTATATGGGCAGAAAACAAGTATGTAATTCATGTAGCCACAAAGGAATAAGCCCATTCCTTCTTTGTAAAGAAAATATCAATGAAAAACGATAGCATCGGTTTCGCATTGCAAAAGAGCCTATATTGCAACGCAAAAGGGCCTGTTTTGCCGTGCAAAAGAGGCTGTTTTGCAATGTAAAACAAGGGGTATTGCAATGTATTGATAACGAACATGTTACACAAAAGATACGCTTCTGTAAAATGTTTACAATTTTACAGAAGCGTTATTGCCTTTATCGTTAAAAATGAAAACGTATATTTTAAGGAACGAAAGCCTAATTTGACCACTCGAATACAAGGACTTCCGATTCTGAAAAGCACAACTCTTCCCCACCCTAAAGCAGACTTCTGCTGTGCTTTCGCTATCTTTACATGAGCATTGGAACTACGAAACGGGCCAGACAATAGCCGCCTCCTATGAGCCAACAATAGATAATGGCTGCCAACAAGAAGGGTTTAAAACCTGCTTTCTTAAACTTATCTATGCTTGTTTCTGCTCCCAATGCCGTCATAGCCATTGTCAAAAGGAAGGTGTCTAAGGTTACAATGCCTTTCACAACTGGCTCGGGCAACAGGTTAAAACTATTGAAACAGATTACAAGTAGGAACATTATGGCAAACCAAGGCACCTGTATTTTGCTCTTCTTACCCTCTGTCTGTTCGCGATTGGCAACATCTTTTGCCACAAAAAAGGCGATAACGAGTAGCACAGGAACCAACATCATAACGCGAATCATCTTTACAATGATGGCATTATCGCTGATTGCAGCTCCCATTGCATTGCCTGCTCCTACCACGTGGGCTACTTCGTGTATGGTAGAACCAGCGAAAATGCCCATCTGTTGAGCGGGCAAATCGAACACGCCAGCACGATAAAGAACGGGGTAAAGGAACATGGAGAGGGTGCCAAAGATAACTACTGTGGCTACGGCAACAGCGGTTTTGTAGGGCTTCGGACGTATTGCACCGTCCACACCCATAACGGCTGCCGCTCCACAAATGGCACTTCCGCAGGCTGTAAGCAACGCTATGCTGCGGTCCATCTTTAGCAATTTGCCCACGAAAAGGCCGAGCAGAATGGTTACGGTTACTACAATGGCATCGATAATGATGGCTGGTAAGCCAACAGCGGTGATGTCTTGGAAGGTTAATTTAAAGCCGTACAGAATGATACCGAAGCGTAAAATGCGTTTCGAACAGAATACAATACCAGGTGTCCACGTCTCTGGTAGGTTGTTTCTCAGGCTGTTAGCGTAAAGCATACCAAGGATAATACCGATTATCATTGGCGAAAACGACAGGGTTTTGGCAAACTCCATGTCGCCGAGATAAAAGGCAGCACATGCAAAAAGTGCCATTAAAAGGACTCCATGAAGCATGCTACTGCGTTGTTCTGTAAGTTTCATATATGTTGTTTTATTACTTGTTATTCGCTCTTTGCAGGCTTATTTCTGAGTCGAAAAAGTGTCATAACACGGTTTTATTGCTGCAAAGGTACAGAAAAATCAATAACTCGGTTATACAGAACGACATTTATTTAACATCTTCTACCTACCCTTTGCACCTCCATTGTAAAAGAAATAGAAGCCTATCCCCATTATTAGGTATTTTATTAAAGTTTTAAGTAGACTGTGTTTTCTCTACAACGATTTCTTTGTATCTTTGTAGTAGTTAAGTGGTTTTGGGGGTGTCAGTCTGCAAGATGCTAATACCTGCCATCGCATTACTTTTGTTTTAAAGGACAAGATTATGAAGTTATCAGAACTGAAGACAGGCGAAACGGGTATCATTGTTAAGGTTTCGGGACATGGAGGCTTCAGAAAACGAATTATAGAAATGGGGTTTATCAACGGAAAAGAGGTGAAAGTACTCCTCAATGCTCCGCTGCAAGACCCTGTGAAATACCGCATTATGGGCTACGAGGTAAGCCTCCGACACAGCGAAGCGGACCTGATTGAGGTGATGGCTGTGGACGCAATGCCTCGTAACACAATGGATAACACTCCATACAACCCCGCTATTGAGGCCGACCCTACCGACCCTTTTGAACCCGCACTTACGCCCGACGAGGCTGTGAAAGTGGCCAACCGAAAGCACCGCACCATCAATGTGGCGCTCGTGGGCAACCCTAACTGCGGCAAAACATCGCTCTTTAACTTTGCTTCGGGGGCGCACGAACGTGTCGGAAACTACTCGGGCGTTACGGTAGATGCCAAGTATGGCTACACCGACATGCTGGGCTACCACTTCGAATTGGTAGATTTGCCAGGCACATATAGTCTTTCTGCTTACAGTCCAGAGGAACTTTACGTGCGCAAACAACTCGTTGAGAAAACGCCAGACATCGTTATCAACGTTATCGATGCATCGAACCTCGAGCGCAACCTCTACCTTACTACGCAACTAATTGATATGCATATACCTATGGTATGTGCATTAAACATGTACGACGAGGTAGAAAACAGGGGCGACAACATCGACTATAAGAAGCTCGGAACGCTGTTCGGAGTGCCTATGGTGCCCACTGTGTTCAAGTCGGGAAGGGGCGTTGAGGACCTGCTCAGAACGGTAATACAGAACTATGAGGGCAAAGATGGCGACTCTCTGCTATACCGACACATTCACATCAACCACGGACACGAACTCGAAAATGGTATTGCCGAAATAAAGGAACACTTGAAACGTGAACCTGATATTAAGCAAAAGTATTCTACGCGCTACCTTGCTATAAAGCTATTGGAGAACGATGAGGAAACCGAAAAGCTTGTTTCTACTTTTTCGGAGGCCAAAGAGATAATGCAACACCGCGACGAAACAGCAAAAAGAGTAAAGGAAGAGACGGGTAAAGACAGCGAAACGGCTATCATGGACGCTAAGTATGGTTTCATTTACGGAGCGTTGCAAGAGGCTAAATATACCACAGGCGAAGGTAAAGATACTTATACTACCACTCGCAAAGTAGACAAAATACTAACGAATAAGTATTTGGGCTTCCCGCTTTTCTTCCTCATTCTCTTTGTCATGTTTACTGCGACGTTCACTCTTGGGCAGTATCCTATGGATTGGATTGATGCTGGTGTGGCTTGGATTTCGGAACTTTTAAACAACGTTTTGCCCGATGGTCCAGTGAAAGCCATGCTCGTTGATGGCGCCATTGCGGGTGTTGGAGCCGTTATTGTGTTCCTTCCGCAAATCCTAATCCTATACTTTTTCATCTCGTACATGGAGGATTGCGGCTACATGTCGCGCGCTGCTTTCATCATGGACAGGCTCATGCACAAGATGGGACTGCATGGAAAGTCGTTCATTCCGCTTATTATGGGCTTCGGTTGCAACGTTCCTGCCGTCATGGCAACGCGTACAATAGAGAGCAAACGCAGTCGTTTGGTTACGATGTTGGTATTGCCTATGATGAGCTGTTCGGCACGCTTACCTATTTATATAATGATAACAGGGTCGTTTTTTGCTGCTCAATATCGCTCAACTGTTATGATGGCGCTTTACGTTATCGGTATTCTGATGGCGATATTGATGGCTCGTATTTTCTCTAAAACTCTTGTAAAGGGCGAAGATACACCTTTTGTGATGGAACTTCCACCCTACCGTTTCCCTACATGGAAGGCGATAGGACGCCACACTTGGGAGAAAGGTAAGCAGTATTTGAAGAAGATGGGAGGCATCATTCTGGTGGCTTCGGTCATCGTTTGGGCCTTAGGCTACTTCCCATTGCCCGACAATCCCGACATGGGAAAGCAGGAACAGCAGGAGCAAAGCTACATTGGTAGAATAGGAAAGACCATCGAACCTGTGTTCCGCCCGATGGGTTTCGATTGGCGTTTAGACGTTGGTTTGCTTGCTGGTGTAGGCGCAAAGGAGATTGTTGCTTCTACGATGGGCGTGCTATATACCAACAACGACTCGTTCAAAGACGACAATGAGTACAACAATGAAAGCGGTAAATACGAACTATTGCGCCACCAAATGACTGCCGACATTGCGAAACGAAACAACATTTCATACGATGCGGCAAAGCCTTTGGCCACGCTAACGGCTTTCTGTTTCTTGCTTTTTGTGTTGCTCTACTTCCCTTGTGTGGCTACCATTGCGGCCATAAAAGGCGAAACGGGCAGTTGGAAATGGGGCTTGTTTGCTGCCTTCTACACCACAGCATTAGCATGGGTGGTCAGCGCTATCGTCTTCCAAGTGGGCAGACTCTTCCTCTAACAGCACGTACCGAAGGCTCCGCACCGTGCCAATATGGGTGCGGAGGGGGGTGTATTGTTCTTGTAAAATTAGGTAAAAAACGTCAATTCACCCACTGGAATGGTGCGGATAGTGTAATTATTGTATATCTTTGTAATCTGAAATCTGAAAACTTTGTAATATGAAAAGATATATCTTAGGTGCCATTTGTGCCTTTATGGCAGCCACAGCCATCGCTCAAGAGTACCACGGAGAGATGGAACGACTGTATCCCGATAAGGTTAAGACACCTCAAACAAACAAGAAAACAACTCAACCAACTAAGAAAACCACTACGACAACGACTGCGGAAGAGGCCACAACACTGCTTCCTGAGTTGCAACAGCTGGCCAACGAACTGCTTAAAGGGCATAAAGGTAGCATTATTGCCATCAGACCAAGCACGGGAGAGGTGATATGTTTAGCGACAAACTCGCCCGAAGGACCGAACAACGATCTCGCTATTGCCACCGCTTATGCCCCTGGTTCTACCTTTAAAACGGCTCAAGCGCTCACGTTTCTGTCGGAAGGAATCATCAAGGCTGATACAAAACAAACGTGCTTTGGGGCTTTTCGTGAAGAGAACATCAAGGTGAGGTGCCACAAACACGCCTCTCCACTGATGCTACGCAGTGCCATTGCCAACTCGTGCAACACTTATTTCCTAAAGTCTTTCAAGGATATGATTGGCAATAAAGCCAAATATGGCTCTTTCGATGTAGCCATCGAAAAGTGGCATAGCTATATGAAGAGCATGGGATTGGGCGGTCCGCTCGGCATTGATATGCCCGGAGAGAAGGGCGGTTTGCTGCCTACTTCAAACTATTTAGCACGCCGTTACAGGAATGGATGGCGACCATTGACCATTATTTGGACGGGTATGGGACAGGGAGACATCACTGTTACACCGCTTCAGCTTTGCAATCTTGCAGCCTCGATAGCCAACCGTGGCTACTTCTACACACCGCATATTCGTCCTAATACGCCCGAAAATCCGTTGCCAAAACGTTTTCTCGAACGCCACCAAACGCTTGTTTCGGCTGACGCTTATACTCCTGTGATTGAAGGAATGCGCTATGTTGTAACGTGGGGAACGGCCCGTGCCATCAATACAAAGGAATTTTCGATTTGCGGAAAGACGGGTACAGTGGAGAACGAGGGCAAAGACCACTCTGCATTTATCGCCTTTGCACCTATGAACAACCCTCAAATTGCCATTTCAGTGTTCATCGAAAACGCTGGATTTGGGGCTGATGTGGCTGCTCCGATGGCTGCAAAGATAATTCATAAAGCTCTGAAAAAGTAGGCCCGACTGGCTACTTTGGGTTCCGATAAGACCCATGCACAAACAGCGTATAGCCTCAGCAGCAATGCTATACAGCCTATGCAGCAACGATGCTGCATGGTTTGCAGTCCGAACGCGAAGCCGTAGCACATAATGTGCAGCGGCTCTGCATTCGGACTTTATCGTTTATATGGGCAGAGAAAGTAGATTTTTTAACGTTCCGATGGTGCTGTTCTTGCTACTTTTTTTTGCTTTTCTCGCAAAACATTCTTACTTTTGTAGGGATAACAAATAACAACAAATGAAAACTGGATTGGTATTAGAAGGTGGCGCAATGCGGGGCTTATTCACCGTTGGTGTCATTGATGTTATGATGGAAAACGGCATCGAATTCGATGGCGCAGTGGGCGTTTCGGCTGGCGCAGCCTTTGGTTGTAACTACAAAACAAAGCAAATTGGGCGTGCAATTCGTTACAATAAGCGCTTCGCAAAAGACCGACGGTACGCCTCTTGGTGGTCGCTCTTCACCACAGGCAACTACTTTAACGCTGAATTTGCCTACCATACGCTGCCCAACGAACTGGATATTGCCGACTTCGAAACCTTTCGTAACAATCCAATGGAGTTCTGGGCAGTGGCCACCAATGTGGGTTCGGGTAAGGCAGTGTACGGAAATCTGAAGACGTTAGACTACGACGAACTGGAGTTTATAAGGGCTTCGGCATCTATGCCGCTTATGTCTAAGGTGGTAAATCTGAACGGACAACGCCTTTTAGATGGTGGTGTGGCCGACTCAATACCGCTCGACTTCTTCCAACGGCAGGGATATGAGCGCAACGTTGTGGTACTAACGCAGCCCAAAGGCTATCGAAAGCGACCCATAAACATTATGCCGCTGATACGATTACAGCTAAATCGCCACGCAAAAATGATAAAAGCACTCGCAGAACGACACATTATGTATAATAAACAGCTCGATTTTGTACAGCAAGAGGAGCAGGCTGGCCGCATATTTGTTATTCGACCACAAGCCGCTCTAAACGTCGGACGCATGACACACAACCCCGAAAAGATGCAAGAAATATACGAAGAAGGACGAAAAGTAGCCACTGCCGAACTGCAAAAGCTACAACAATTCTTGGCAAAATAGCAACATCGAGATTACAAAAACAACATCAAAACCGAACAATAAATACACAAACACACAGCAAGAAAATAATTCTTTTTGGAAAACTTAGACGTCATTGTTTTCCAAAAAGTTTTCCAAAAAGAAAAATTTTCGACTCTTTCATTTCGCAAAAGATTTACTCTTTTTTCTAAATAAGCAAAGAACGTTCGCTTTAAAGCGTATTTTTTATATGCTTATTATCAGCTAGTTACAAAACACAATGGTCGGTTCAGCTTAAAAAGACAGGAATTTTTTCGCTGAAAAAATTTGTTTTATTCGTTTTCTTTTTCCTACCTTTGCAACAGATAAAGTTTACCAAAACGATATTCAACAATTAAAAACGGAGTGCATCAATAAGGCAACATTAACACCAAATAAATAACAAGGATATACTAAAAAGTTAAGATGAAGAATTTCACCATTACCAAACGTGACGGCTCTAAGGACCGTTTCTCACTCGACAAGATTATGAATGCCATCATAAAGGCATTCGAAAGCGTAGGCGAACCTACCGACCTCGGCACAGTTTCTAAAGTTCTTGCGAACATAGACATTCATGATGACATTAAAGTAGAGGACATTCAAAACCAAGTAGAAGAGGCTTTAATGAAGGAAGGACACTACCATGTGGCCAAAAGCTTCATTGTTTACCGCCACCAACACACCGAAGACAGAGAGGTATTAGAGAAGATGCGCTTCCTAACAGACTACTGTCATGCTGAGAATGCAGCCACTGGATCGAAGTTTGATGCCAATGCTAACGTGGAAAACAAGAACATTGCAACGCTCATAGGCGAACTTCCAAAGCAGGGTTTCATACGTTTGAACCGCCGATTGCTTACCGATCGCATTAAGAAAATGTATGGTAAAGAGGTTTCGGACGAGTATTTGCACTTGTTGAACAACCACTTTATATATAAGAACGACGAGACAAACCTCGCCAATTACTGCGCTTCTATCACCATGTACCCATGGCTTATCGGTGGAACAACGTCGATTGGAGGTAACTCTACAGCCCCAACCAACCTTAAAAGCTTCTGCGGTGGCTTCATAAACATGGTGTTTATGGTGTCAAGTATGCTTGCAGGAGCATGCGCAACACCCGAGTTCTTAATGTATATGAACTACTTTATACAGAAAGAATACGGCAAAGACTACTGGAAAAACCCTGAAAAGGTGGTGGACTTGAGCTTGAAACAACGCACAATAGATAAGATTATTACCGACTTCTTCGAGCAAATCGTGTACTCGTTGAACCAACCAACAGGTGCAAGAAACTACCAAGCGGTGTTCTGGAACATATCGTATTACGACAAGTTCTACTTCGAATCGCTCTTCGATAGCTTCTATTTCCCTGACGGATCGCAGCCCGATTGGGACGGCGTATCATGGCTACAAAAGCGCTTCATGACTTGGTTCAACCAGGAACGCACTAAGGCTGTACTTACATTCCCAGTTGAAACAATGGCGCTTCTCTCTGAAAATGGTGAATGCCGCGATACCGAATGGGCCGACTTTGCAGCTCAAATGTATGCTGACGGACATAGTTTCTTTACTTATATGAGCGACAATGCCGACTCGTTAAGCTCATGCTGCCGTCTCCGTAATGAGATTCAAGACAACGGTTTCTCGTACACACTCGGTGCAGGAGGCGTATCAACAGGTTCTAAGAGTGTGCTTACCATCAACTTAAACCGCTGCATCCAGTACGCAGTCAATAAGAATCTCGACTACAAAGAGTATCTTTCACACATCATAGACCTTTGTCATAAGGTGCAATTGGCATACAATGAGAACCTGAAAGACTTGCTAAAACACCACATGTTGCCGCTCTTCGACGCTGGATACATCAATATCGACCGCCAATACCTTACCATTGGTATCAACGGACTGGTTGAAGCAGCCGAGTTTATGGGCTTGAATATTACACCAAACGACGAATACAAGGAGTTTGTACAAACCGTCTTAGGTCTTATCGAAACTTATAATAAGCAGTATCGCACGAAGGAAGCCATGTTCAACTGCGAGATGATACCTGCTGAAAACGTAGGTGTGAAGCACGCAAAGTGGGACAAAGCCGATGGATACTTCGTACCACGCGACTGCTATAACAGCTATTTCTATCGCGTAGAAGACAATTCTTTAACGATATTGGATAAGTTCCGCTTGCACGGAGCGCCTTACATAGAACACCTTACAGGTGGTTCGGCACTGCACATGAACCTCGATGAGCATCTCTCACAGGCTCAATACCGCCAGCTAATGCGCGTTGCTGCAGAGGAAGGGTGCAACTATTTCACGTTCAACATACCGAATACGGTGTGCAACGAGTGCGGACACATCGACAAACGTAACCTTAAAGAGTGCCCACACTGCCACTCTGAGAACGTAGATTACCTTACCCGAGTTATCGGATATATGAAGCGTGTAAGCAATTTCTCGGCTGCTCGTCAGACAGAAGCAGGCAAACGCTACTACGCAACAAAGGAAAAGTATACAGTATAGGTCCTCAAGCGTGAGGTGCATGAGGGTGCATTACATTACACCTTCAATGATTTATATTTTCGTTTATAGTGTGTGCATACTGCGTTGAGCAGTGTGCACACCGTTTTAATAAAGGTTTTTTAAATGCTAAAATACGTAGATACCGACATAGTATTCCAAGAATTCCCCGACGAAGTAACGCTGGCCATCAACTTATCGAACTGTCCTTGCCGCTGTCCGGGCTGCCATAGCACCTTCTTATGGAAGGATGTAGGCGACGCTTTAACCCCCGAAGCAATAGAAAAGTTGCTGAACGAGCATGGCGAACGCATTACCTGCATCGGCTTTATGGGTGGCGACAGCGAACCAGAGGCCATCGACCGTTTGGCTGCTTATATGCGAATGCAACACAAGGAGATAAAGGTGGGCTGGTACACTGGCCGCACTACCATAGCAGCAGAGATTCAACTGCCCCACTTCGATTATATTAAGGTGGGACCATACATTCGCCATTTGGGTGGATTAGACAGCCGACGAACCAACCAACACATGTATAGGATAACGGAAGACAGGAAGTTGGAGGATATTACCAACCTGTTTTGGAAGAAATAAAGCTTTTAGAAAAAAGCGTGAAAGAGGGGGAAGGCGATTCTATTTTTCATAGAATTTATAGGAGAACTATAGAATCTAAGAAAGATAGAAAGCCCTTAAAATCGTCTAAAAGCAAGCCAACCACATTTTAAAAGAAATACCATTGAAAAGCAAAGAAGTTTTTAACATATATCTTTTTTTATTCAAATATTTTGTGTAAGTTTGCATTTAGGAAGCAGAGAAGTGCGATTTATCTAAATGATTGCATCGTATTAGCATCCTCTTGTTTACCTTTTTGTGATGTATATTCTACCGATTTAGCTGTGAATATACGAGCAGTTGGACAATATTACGATATAGTTTAAAACGCTTTAACAGATATACATAACAACAAAAGTGAGAGATTAGTATGGTTTTAGACATGCCTATACCAGTAATTTGCCTTATTCTGACAGGATTCGTATATGCCCTTGTCGGTGGATTGGTGCTACGGCCGAAGTTCTACCATCAAGAACCTGAAACACGAAACCGCAATGCCAAGAGGGTATTCCTATTCAATACGGTGTTCTTTGGCACGATAATGATGATTCTCATCAGCCCTATTCTCCCCATCAATATGCATATCTTCCCTGCTCTTCTTGCTGTTTTCATCTTTGCAGAAAGCATTATTTTCTTTATATTTTTATTACGAACGAAGCAGTGGAAAGCCCTAAACGCCAACCACGCAACGCTCCGTTTCAAGCAGGCAAAACGCTATTTGTTTGCCCACAGAACCATTATTGTATCGATAGACGGCATACCTGAAGGCAGAGGACTCGTATTTTGGGCTTTCAACAGATGTTTGATTCCGCCTGGCAAACACAGCTTTCACTTCAGAGTGGTGAAGTCGTTAGAAAACCGAACGAATGCTGAAGAAACCTTATTCAGTCAGGAAGTGGAAGTGGAACTGACCGAACAGGGTACCTACTACATAGAAGAAGATGAACAACGACAGGCGTTATACTTCCGTTTACAAGCTTAAAAAATTGATAATAGCATGGGTTTTGATTACGTAGTATTTATATATGTTACCGTTTTCTTCGGGTTATTGTTTGCCATTTTTACAGGTATCTATTTCGAACCGAGGTTTTTTCACACCAGCAATTACTCGAAACAAAACATCATTATAGGTGTTATGTTCGTCGTATTCACAGTTACTGGTTTGGCATCTTTTATGGTTTCGATGTCTGATAACATGCTGATTCGGTATGGAATTCCTATTCTTTTTGCAGTTGAACAATTCATTGGAATCATATTGTTTGTACGGTATCTCCGACTGACGTACCGCTGGTTGGGCGAACATCGAAGTGCTGTAACATTGCATTTCAATAGAAAAAAGTTTGCCGTTATACCGAAAAGAATCGTCATAGAAGCCATAGATGGAATGCCAAACGGCAAGGATGTAACCTATTGGATATACAATAAGTGCCTCATAGCTCCAGGATTTCACCACTTTAAATTCCGTGTTGTAGTAGACAAGAGAGGCCGAAGTACGTATGGAGAAGAAGAACTTTTCTCGTACGAAACAAAAGTCATGCTTCGCCCAGACGGCAAATACTTCATAGAAGAGGACTTAGATAAGCAGTGCATTATCATTACTCCGATGTTCCATGAAATTATAGAATATACGGAAGAAGAGCCGATGAATGAGGAACAAAAAGGGGCTGACAACTCGCAAAAGTAATACGCAATTCACACCGAATAAACACTTCAAGGAAAGTATTCGGACGGAATAAGAACAAACGCTAATCGCTTTCTCTTTCCATTTCAAAAGCTGAAAACACTGAAAACAAGTGTAAAGATTTCGGAACACCCCACATTTTGTGTAACAACCACACTTTCAGCACGTTGCAATACCCCTTGTTTTGCATTGCAAAAGTGCCTATATTACACAGCAAAAGCGCCTGTTTTGCATTGCAAAACAGGCGCTTTTGTATGATAAAACAACTTCAATTACTTTTCACATGTATTTCTTTTACAAAACAAGGGAAACTAAACCAGCCCACCCTACTCTATTTTTAAGATGTAAATATCGGGCCAAATGGTAATATCTACCTTCACTGTTGTATCCGATTTGCGGAACTGCAACACGTTGGTGGCAATGCTGCTGTTGCTCAAAACAAAGCCCATATTGCGCAATTGTTGGGCAAAGCGGCGATAATAAGCCTTGTCCCAGAACACCACTTCGATGCTTCCGCCTTGCGTATCAATGATGGCAATCGACGAAAGGTCGTCTCTTTGAAAGAGTTTATATAGCGGTTCGGTAGCAACATACTGCTCGTTGGGGTGCAAACGCAAGCCCCAAATGTGGCGAGGGTCGCTATCTTCAAGGTATTTAGAGGCACGAATACGTCGCAGACCGTAGCGTACGAAGGGCACAACTGCCGACTGCTTGCGTGTCTTTTGCAGCTGATATTGCAACAAATCGACCGCTGTTAATTGTACATAATTGCCATATTGGGCTTTCCCCAATATGGCAACATATAGTAAAATTAGTGTAATTAGTATTCGTTTCATCTATTTTAGAGTTGCTCTATCTCTGCCAACCAGTTGGTGCTGTTGGCATCTGACGGCATACGCCAGTCGCCACGAGGCGACAAACTAACGGTTCCTACCTTCGGACCGTCAGGCAAACATGAGCGTTTGAACTGGTGTTTGAAGAAGCGACTAACGAAATTGTAGAGCCATTTCTTTATTTCTGCACCCTCATACTTACTTCCAAAGGCTTGCGTAGCGAGGAAATAAATCTTTGAAGGCTGGAATCCGTGGCGCAAGAAGTAGTATAAGAAGAAGTCGTTCAGCTCGTATGGGCCCACAAAATCTTCTGTTTTCTGCTGTATCTTGCCCTCTTCGTCGGCTGGAGTAAGCTCTGGCGAGATAGGTGTATCAACGATATCGCGCAACGCTTCAGCCACTTTTTCGTTATCAGAAATATCCGCAACGTATGTAACAAGGTGGCGAACGAGAGTCTTCGGTACGCTTCCGTTCACGGCATACATGCTCATGTGGTCGCCATTGTAGGTACACCAGCCGAGCGCAAGCTCGCTAAGGTCGCCCGTTCCAATCACCATTCCACCGTATTTGTTAGCTAAATCCATCAAGATTTGGGTACGTTCGCGTGCCTGCGCATTCTCGTATGTAGAGTCGTGCACGTCAATATCGTGGTCAATATCCTTCAAATGCTGGATTACCGAAGGCGCAATGTCAATCTCTTTTATATCCACTCCCAGCTCTTCCATCAGCTCAATAGCGTTCTTATGGGTGCGGTCGGAGGTGCCGAAACCAGGCATTGTAACACCGAGAATGCCCTTACGGTCGAACTTTAGCTTATCAAATGCACGCACGCAGACAAGCAATGCGAGGGTAGAATCGAGTCCGCCACTTACACCAAGCACCACTTTCTGGCAGTTGGTATGTAGCAAACGTTTTGCCAAACCCATCACCTGAATATTGAAAACCTCCTCGCAAGCGTCTTCCATGTCGCTGCTTTGAATGAAAGGTTGGGGGTTTATCTTGCGTGTTAAGGTGAATTCGCGTTCCAAATTCTCCTTTGGCAGACAGTTAATGTATTTCTTTTCGGGCAGCACACCGCCTATTGGATCAACGTACATATCCTTTTGTGCATTCACAAAGGTAGTGTTTGAGCGTCTTTCAGTACGCAGTTTCTCTATGTCTACCTCGCCTATTACGAGCTGAGGGTCGAGCGAAAAGCGTTCTGCCTGGGCGATTTGAGTTCCGTTTTCGTATATAAACGCATTGCCACCGAACACTACGTCCTGTGAACTTTCGCCGAAACCGCAACTGCTATATACGTATGCCGATATGGTACGAGCACTCTGTTGCGCCAATAAAGACTCGAGATAGTGGTGCTTACCAATCTGTTCGGTACTTGCCGATAGGTTGAACATGATTTCAACGCCCGCTAATGTGAGTGCGTTACTTGGAGGAATAGGCGCCCATACATCCTCGCATATCTCGATACCGAACTTCACTCCGTCGTCGGTACGGAATATTTGGCGAGCTGGAGTAACCAATATGGTTTGACCAGCGTAGTGTATTTGCGTTGGACAAAGGTCGCGAGCCGAAGCAAACCAGCGCTTTTCGTAGAACTCAGCATAGTTCGGCAGATATGTCTTTGGCACGATACCGATTATCTTTCCGTGCTGAACCACAGCAGCACAGTTGAGCAACAGCGGACCGACACATACAGGAATGCCCACTATTGTAATGATGTCGAGCTGACGTGTGAAGTCGAGTAGCATCATCATAGCGTGCTCCGAGTCGTCGAGTAGTAGCTGTTGGCGGAACAAATCCTGGCATGTATATCCTGTAATACAGAACTCTGGGAAGACGATTATCTCAACCCCCTGCCCTTCAGCCAGTACTATTTGCTTCTCAATAGCCTCGAGATTAAACTTAGTGTCGGCTATTTTAACTTCTGGTATAGCCGTAGCCACTTTGATAAATCCGTATTTCATTCTTATAAAAATATATTAGGTTATTATTGTTACTTGGGTTGCGCCGTAGCCATATTCACGGAATGACGCGTCTTGGAACTGGTATTTCTTGTACCGATAGTTTAGTTCGCGGAGGATAGAACGGCGCAATACGCCTTCGCCTTTACCGTGAATAAAGACTATTTTCTGCTGGTTCTTGTTCTTATACTGTTCCAATGTGGCATGGAAAATGCCCATCTGATATTCCAAGATGTCGCCTGCGGTCATGCCCGCAGTTGTTTCCAAAACCTCTTCAGCATGCAAATCTACAACAATTTTATCGTTTTTAAGAATTTGTTTGGCATGTTTTGCTTTGCTTTGGTTGTTTTCGTACCTTCTCTCTAAGGGTTTTCTGGCTGGCTGTTGCTGTGGTATGGTGGGCTGGGTGTGGCTTCCTTGCAGTTTTTTAGGTAGTTCCAGCTTTGGTTCGATGCGTGTTTCGTCTACCTTTGCCTTCTCGGTGATGGCGTAAAGCAATGCTGGTGAGTCGAAGAAATCGTTCTCACGGAAGGTGTTTAGCTTGTAAAACTTGGTGGCATCGATATGGATTCGTGTGTCGAGTGCTGGCTTTCTTTCGAATGGTTTGTCCGCTTTGTAGGCGAAAAGCTGTATGCATGTTTCGGTAATGTCGTTTAAATCGTTGTACGAAAACTGCTCTACGAACACCTTAGTGTTGGGTTCTATCTCGCCCACCGACTTGCATTGCCATTCTTTTCCGCTGCTTACCATATATATATAATGTATATAATAGTTGCTGTCGTTAACCATATACGACTCGAAATCGGTGTTATTAAGTTCTCGAACCTTTGTTGGTACAAAGGCTAAGTAGGCTGTTAGCGTGTTGCCACCCTCTCTTTCGCGTGGCTGCGGCACGAAGTTGTCGGCTGGATCATAGTCTGGCTCTTCCTCCTCGTCCCACTTTTCGTCGGTCGCTGCATCAGTGCTGTCGCTCAGTCGTGCCTTTATCGATTTCGATTTGCCGTCTTCTTGTTCTTCGTTTGTTTGTTCCTGACTCTTTATTTTGGCCTTTGCTACATCGTCGTTGCCCACTAATACGATGTCGTTGATTGGCGTTGGTATTTCAAAACCGTCTTCGTCTTGTACCAAAACAATCTTGTTACCTTGGAAACCAGAGATGATGCCACCTCCAACTTCGCTTAAAAATCGAACCTTATCGCCTATTTTCATTTCTTTTATTTGTTACTTCTATTACTATAATAATTATTGACAAAAAACCATTCGTATGCTATCGTTTTGCAAAAGTGCCTATATTGCACGGCAAAAGTGCCTGTTTTGCAGCGCAAAAGAGCCTGTTTTGCTTTGTAAAAGAGGCTCTTTTGCTTTGTCGTTGTAAGCTACTGATAGTCAGAGAATTATATTCTTGCTATTTTGTTGAATATTTTTACTGCTTTAGTAGTTGTTTTCTGTCGTTATACTCTTGTATTTTATCGGCTGCCGAAGTTAGGGTATGAGCAGACTGCTGTCGCCATAACTCAAGAAACGGAAGTCGTTTTCGAGTGCAT
>ERZ772956.497-NODE-497-length-29351-cov-4.787241_pt1 | contig 29351 bp, 36 predicted proteins | sample MGYA00580683_ERZ772956 | MGnify/ENA primary metagenome ERZ772956 (study PRJEB29015, sample SAMEA2738077) | human oral metagenome | biome: human oral; feature: human-associated habitat; material: saliva | place: China | collected 2212 ... | reverse complement strand
CGTATTGGGTATTGAAAGACGTATGCGCGGTATTAGGTATTTCAAACTCGAGAATGACAGCAGAAAGGCTTGAGGACGATGAGGTAAGTCAGACTGACATCATCGATGCACTTGGCAGAACTCAGAATACTACCGTAATCACAGAAAGCGGATTATATGCGGTCATTCTTCGAAGTGATAAGCCTAATGCAAAGGAATTCAGAAAGTGGGTTACATCGGAGGTATTACCAGCAATTAGAAAAAATGGTGCGTATCTAACGGATGAGAAAGCATATGACATCACACACAATCCACAATCACTCGCTGATTTGCTTCTACAAGCTGGTGAGCAGTTAAAGCAAAAGGAAATCATTATTCAAGAAATGAAGCCTAAAGCCTTATTTGCTGATGCGGTAGCAACAGCCGATACATCAATCTTGATTGGAGATCTAGCAAAACTCATTAAACAGAATGGACATGACATCGGACAAAAGCGTTTATTTGAGTGGCTAAGAAGTCACGATTATCTCATTAAGGGCGGAAACAGTAAGAACATGCCAACTCAAAGATCTATGGAACTAAAGTTGTTCGAAGTAAAAGAACGCACAATTAACAATCCTGATGGCAGTGTACGCATTACTAAAACAACTAAGGTAACAGGCAAAGGGCAGCAGTACTTTATCAACAAATTTTTAGGAAGTTAGAAAGGAGTCGCAATGAAAACAACAGCTACACCGCAAGAGGTTATTGCTAAAACGTACCTGAGTATAACTGATGTGCAGATTCTACTAGGCATGACTAGAGAACCGGCAAGACGATTATTTTATAAGGTCAAAAACAGTGAAAAAGAAAAACTTGGTGACTATAACGTATGGCCGAACATGATTCAAAAGGACAACTTGCTAAAAGCTCTGCATATCTCTCGAGAGGCACTGCTTAAAGATTTAGAACTACGAGAAGCAAACAAAAAAAGCGCAGTCCAGCAAGACAAGAGCGCTTAAGTGACATCCACAAAATGTCACTACCATTTTAACACAGAAAGGGTAGAACAATGAAAACAAATAAATTTAGCGACAAAGCTTTCAAACTAGGCATTTGTATTTTCTACGCAGCATTGCTTGTAAAGGTCATCGCGTTCGTTCTAGGTGTGGATCTATGAGAAAGCTGAAATCAATGAAGAATCATTTTAAAAACAACGGTCGCTTCGCTAAGAGAGATGCATGGCTGAAAGACATTGAGATTGTGCCATATGACGGTCCTGATTTTAACCGTCAGTACATCGAAGCTTTAGAGCGAGTTGAGAAAATCAAAAATCTAGATTGGAGTGCAGAAAAGAATGAAGACCGACAACCAGCGTAGAGAGTTCGAGTTCGCGCTCGAAACATTGCTAAAAGCATGCGATAGCAAAGTCAAATCGGTAAAAGTGAACTGGGATGAAAAAGACACAAAATTTCGTGAGGCTGCAGAGTCAGTAACAATCACGTACAACAACGATTACAAAAAGGAAATAAACATCGCTTATTGTTCGTGGAAAGCAATAGCGTTTACAACGATTCATCGTTCATAAAAGGAGGAAAGAAAAAATGAGTGAACCAAACTTATTTGAAGTTGGATATCAAATGCAAAAAGAACAACAAGAGTCAATCAAAATCAACAGTTTAGAGTTGGAAAATATAAAACGCGTCAAGGCGGTCAAATTAGAGCCTACAGCAAGCGGGTTAACTGTGGTTGGGGGAAAGAACAACCAAGGGAAAACAAGCGTGCTAGACGCTATTACGTGGGCGCTAGGCGGTGAGAAGTATAAGCCATCGCAGCCTGATCGAGAAGGCTCAATGATTCCGCCGAAGCTTCATATCGAACTTTCTAATGGAATCATCGTAGAACGTTCCGGAAAGAATGGCGCATTAAAGGTTTTAGATTCAACAGGCGCAAAGGGTGGCCAAAAACTCTTAGATTCATTTATCAGTACATTTGCGTTGGATCTACCAAAGTTTATGAATTCAACAACAAGGGATAAAGCTAACACGTTATTACAAATTATTGGGGTTGGAGATAAGCTATCGATTTTTGATAAACAGGAAGCTGAACTTTATAACCGTCGCACAGAGATTGGTCGTATTGCTGACCAAAAGAAAAAGTATGCTGACGAGATGGTTCAGTGGGATGGCGTTCCTGATGAAATCGTCAGTGCTGCAGAGCTTATCCGCCAACAACAAGAAATCCTGGCACGTAATGGAGAAAACCAACGCAAGCGTAATCGTTTAAATGAAATAACTTTTGAAAAACAACGTATTTTCGATGAAACACAGAGAATTGAAGAACAAATAGCAGAATTAGAAAAACGATTAACAGAACGCAAATCAGCATGGGAACAAGCAAATCAAGACGAACAAATTGCAATGAAAACAGTAAATGAATTAGTTGATGAATCGACTGCTGAATTAGAAGAAAGCATTGCAAACATTGATTCTACAAATGCTAAGGTGCGTGACAACCTAAACAAACAGCGCGCACAAGCTGAAGCAGAGGAGTACAAACTGCAGTATGGCGATCTAACAACACAGGTTGAAAATGTTCGTAAGGCACGTATGGAACTTCTAAATGGAGTTGAAATGCCACTCCAAAATCTATCAGTGGATAATGGCGAGTTAGTTTATAAAGGTCAACGTTGGGACAACATGTCAGGATCTGATCAACTAAAAGTTGCTACAGCAATCGTCAGAAAGACGAATCCGAAATGCGGTTTCGTTCTCCTGGATAAACTTGAGCAGATGGATATCGATACCATGAACGAATTTGGGCACTGGTTGCAGGAAAACAATCTGCAAGCAATCGCCACAAGAGTTTCTACAGGTGATGAATGTTCAATCTTCATCGAAGATGGCTATTCAGTTGATAAAGAAGGAAACAAGACTGCAGATACTGAAATCAAGCCTGCAGGAGCATGGAAGGCAGGTACATTCTAATGTTTGAAATCAATACAGGAGTAGTAAAAACTCCGTTAAAAGTAATCATCTACGGTACGGAAGGCGTTGGTAAAACAACACTTGCAAGCAAGTTTCCTAAGCCACTATTCATCGATGCAGAAAATGGTTCCGGAGCGCTTAATGTTGCACGTTATCCATATCCAACGTCTTGGCAAATGTTGATGTCAGAAGTCCAAGAATTTCTAAACAATCCACAAGGGTACAAAACATTAGTTATTGACTCAATCGACTGGGCAGAAGCAAAAGCTATTGAAATGATTTGTGCAGGCATGAAGGTTAACGGTATTGAAGATATTGGGTGGTCAAAAGGCTATACCTACTTAAATGAAGAAATGGGTAGACTACTTAATCTCCTGACGGAAGTCATCAATCGCGGGGTAAACGTTGTGCTAATTGCACACATGGTTATCAGAACAATTACAAAGCCAGAAGAAACAGGCAGTTATGATCGCTATGAACTAAAGCTAAAACAAGCCAAAAATGGCAATAACTGCCAGCTAGTTAAAGAGTGGGCTGATTTGATTCTATTCTGCAATTACCGTGAGTTCTTGGTAGCCGACAAGACAACAGGTAAAAAGAAAGCAACTGGTGGTAAAGAAAGAATCATGTACACCGAACATGCAGCTACATGGGATGCCAAAAATCGATTTGGTTTACCTGAAGTACTGCCACTAGGTTTTGAACCGATTGCACATCTATTCAGTGACAACTATGAGGTTAAGGCAACTGAACAAATTAAAGAGCAACAGCCACAGCACATAGTAACAAACACCGTTACAACAGCGCAACAAACTAAACCTGTAGAACAACCAATTCCTGAAATGAATAACTGGACAACAAATACAGATACGCATTTATCAATTAATTCTACATGGAAGCCAACACCATACACTGCTGAAGAAGAAGCAATCATGGCTGAACTGCCAAAAGCTCTAACTGACTTAATGAAGTCTAAACAAGTGCATCCATCAGAAATTCAACATGCAGTATCAATAAAGGGATATTTCACGAAGGATACACCAATCAAAAATTATGATCCTGAATTTATTCAAGGGTGCTTGATTGGAGCATGGCCAGCAGTAATGGAATTAATTCAAACAGATAGAGATTTGCCATTTTAACATAGGAGGAAAAAAATAAAATGACACAGTATAACAACTATCAAAATCCATATGCACAACCTGCATATGGTCAACATGCAGCACCACAACAACAGAGCGGAGAATTGATGGATGGAATGACAGTCTCTGCTGCAGATCTAGGAGACTATGATAAGGGATACGTCTTACTTCCAGAAGGTACTTATGATTTTACAGTCGTTGACTTAGATGAAACACGTTATCAACCTGGTCCAAAGAGTTCAGGTAAAATCGGACCATGCAAGCAAGTTATCTTAACATTGCGTTTTAAGGATCCGACAGATGGAAGCGATGTTGATTTAAAACACAATTTATATATGTATAACAATCAAGGTTGTTTAGGTATGATTGCATCATTCTACGATGCGGTAGGTATGCATAAGAAAGGTGAACCAATCACATTTGATTGGAGAAAAGAAGTTGTGATTGGAAAGCGCGGACGTGCAGAAATCAATCATCGCAAGGGCAGTGATGGTAAGAGCGAATACAACAATATTAAGAAGATGTTACCGCTCGAAGCAATGCCTACAGCTGGCAATCCTACACCTAACGCAGGGAACTGGTCTAACGGTCGCTTCTAATGGAGCTTAGACCGTACCAGGAACAAGCAAGGCAGGCAATCGAAAAGGAATGGTCGAGCGGAGTCAAGAACACTCTGCTCGTTCTTCCTACCGGTTGTGGTAAAACGGTCGTTTTCTCAAAAGTAATTGAGGATCAAGTGAAAGAAGGTAAGCGAGTGCTAGTAATGGCACATCGTGGTGAATTGCTTGATCAAGCTGCAGACAAACTCCACAAAATGACAGGACTTACATGTGCTGTAGAAAAAGCAGACCAGTCATGTCTAGGCACATGGAATCGTGTTGTGGTTGGTAGCGTTCAATCACTTATGCGACCTAGCCGTCTTGCTAAGTTCAACAAAGATTATTTTGATGCAATTATTGTCGACGAAGCACACCATGCAGTATCAGACACTTATACACGCGTTCTAGAGCACTTTAACCAAGCAAATGTATTAGGTGTCACTGCTACACCAGAACGCTCTGATATGCGCAAATTAGGCAGTCTATTTCAATCGTTAGCGTATGAGTATTCAATCGTACAGGCAATCAAAGAAGGGTACTTGTGCAAAATCAAAGCGCAAACTGTTCCACTCAAGATTGATATGAACAGCGTTTCAGTTACTGCAGGTGATTTTTCAGCAAACGAAATAGGAACTGCACTGGATCCATATCTTGAACAGATTGCTACGGAAATGGAAACAGTTTGCAAGAATAGAAAAACCGTTGTGTTTCTACCACTGATTGCAACTTCACAGAAGTTTAAGAACATTTTGATAAACCACGGATTTAAAGCTGCAGAAGTAAACGGTAATTCAGATGATCGTGAACAGATTCTAAAAGACTTTAGCGATAACAAGTACAACGTTATCTGTAATTCGATGTTACTAACTGAAGGATGGGATTGCCCTGATGTAGATTGCATTGTTGTATTACGTCCAACAAAGGTTAGAAGTCTTTATTGCCAAATGGTAGGAAGAGGAACAAGACTTTCTCTAGGTAAAGAAGACTTACTCATTCTAGACTTCCTATGGTTGTCAGAACGGCACGAACTTTGCAGACCTGCAGACATCATCTGTACGGATAAAGAAGTGGCCAAAAAGATGACCGAAAATCTTGCAGAAAGCGGTTGTCCTGAAGATATTGAAGAAGCAGAAAAAGAAGCATCATCAGATGTACAAGCGCAAAGAGAAGAAGCTCTAAAGGCACAACTCGAAGCAATGAAGACTCGCAAGCGTAAGCTCGTAGATCCATTACAGTTTGAAATGAGTATTCAAGCTGAAGATTTAACTGGATATACTCCTTCATTTGGATGGGAAATGGCGCCGGTCAGCAAGAAACAAAAAGATGCATTAGAGAAGTTCGGAATCTTCGCCGATGAAATCGAGAATGCCGGAAAGGCAGCGTTGATCATGGATAGATTGCAGAAACGTCGTGATGCTGGATTGTCTACACCTAAGCAGATTCGTTTCTTAGAAGGTCGTGGATTTTCTCACGTAGGTACATGGGAATTTACGGAAGCAAACAATATGATTGCACGTATCTCGGCCAATAGCTGGAGAATACCATCGGGAGTTAACCCTGCAGAATATACACCAAAAGGAAATTAGTATATGGAAGATAGATTAGAAGATTTAAGTGCCGCACTTGAGTATATCGACCCAAGCTTATTGAACTACCAAGAGTGGTGCAATATAGGTATGGCTCTGAAATATGAAGGTGCATCAGTAGACGTCTGGGATAGATGGTCATCGCAAGATGGTGGCCGCTATCATGCAGGCGAATGTGAAAAGAAGTGGAATTCATTCATCAATAGTGGGATCACTGGAAACACCATTTTCAAGATGGCGAGCGAAAACGGATATATTTCTGCAGATTATCAGCCAATCATTAAAGGTGGTGCGCGTGAATTGTTTGACGGTGAAACTGTCGAATTCAATTATCGTGTTATCGATAAGAGCATGATGGATTACAAAAAGTTGCCTGAAGTCAAGAATTGGAATCCAGTTGAAGATATTAGAAAGTATTTATCAGTTATTTACGCACCTAATGACCACGTGGCTTATTGTGTCAAATGTTTCCAAGATCAGGATGGTAAGTATCATCCTGGTCAAAGAAACTATGACAGAACTGCAGGCAGATTAATGGATGAGCTAGACCACGCTAAAAGGATTGAAGATGTGTTCTATGATTACGATCACAATTGTGGAGCATGGATAAGTTTCAACCCTATGGATGGTGGCGGTTGCAAAATCGACAATATTACTGATTTCAAATATGCACTTGTCGAATCAGACACTCAAAACATCGACATGCAATACTCACTCATGACAAAACTGGAATTACCGATTGCAGCTTTAGTTCACTCAGGCAACAAGAGCATTCATGCAATTGTACGTATCGAAGCATCAAATGAAAAGGAATACTCAAGACGAGTAGATTACTTATTCAAAGTATGCAAACAAAATGGTTTGGATGTAGATACATCAACCAAGAACCCAAGCCGTTTAAGTAGAATGCCTGGCTTCGAACGTGGCAATAATCGACAGTATCTAATTGCAACCAACATCGGTAAGGAGTCCTGGAATGACTGGGTAGAATACATCGAATCAATTAACGATGATTTACCTGATCCAGAGAGCCTTGAAGACGATTGGAGTAATCTTCCTGAATTAGCGCCATGCTTAATCAATGACGTACTCAGACAAGGTCATAAGATGCTTATTGCTGGGCCATCTAAAGCTGGTAAATCGTTTGCATTGATTGAGTTAACGATTGCGATTGCAGAGGGCTGTAAGTGGCTTAATAAATGGGATTGCGCACAAGGTAAAGTTCTATACATAAATCTTGAATTGGATCGCGCCAGCTGCTTACACAGATTTAAAGATGTGTACGAAAAGTTAGGAATCCAAAGACCAAACCTAAGAAATGTTGAAATATGGAATCTACGTGGTAATGCTGTCCCAATGGATAAGTTAACACCTAAGTTAATCAGACGTGCACAGAAAAAGAATTACATTGCTGTTATTATCGACCCAATCTATAAAGTCATTACAGGCGATGAAAACAGTGCCGAGCAAATGGCAAAGTTTACCAATCAGTTTGATAAGGTTGCGAGTGCATTAAACTGTGCTGTTATCTACTGTCACCATCACTCAAAAGGTTCACAGGGTAGCAAGAAGTCAATGGATAGAGCCAGTGGTTCAGGCGTATTCGCACGTGATCCGGATGCAATGATAGACCTCATTCAGATACCTTTGAATGATGGTGTGACGGAGCAACAGATAAACAAAGCTGTATGTGATGAATGGGCAAGAGTCATAAAGCAATACAGTCCAGAATACTACGAAACAATTCCGTATGATGATTTTATGAGCAGAAAACAGATGGGTGGCCATTTGTATGATTCTGTGACAATCAAGAAAAAACTCAATGATAAGCAGATTGAAATCATCACACAACAAGCGGAGTTAAAGGCATCGCAAATGACAGCGTGGCGAGTAGATATGACACTTAGAGAATTCCCTAAACCGCAACAAACTGATATATGGTTCAACTATCCAATTCATACAGTTGATACAACAGGAGTGCTCGCAGATATACTGCTTGACGAAGAATCATCGGGATGGAGAAAAGGAAAGCCTTTAACTCAAGAAGAAAAGAACGATAGAAAAAGAGAGAAACAGAAAAACGAGAAAGTAGAACGTGAAACACAGTTCAACTTAGCGTTTGAAGAACTATCGTTCGAACATGATGAAGTAACAATGCAAATGATGGCAGATAAACTTTTACTGAGCAAAAAAACCGTGCAAAGAAGATTGAATGAACTCAAAGAAAAATTCAAAACAATCGAAACTCCAGGCAAAGATTCTGTCATTGTCAAAACCCTAGACAGTATGGACAAGTAATCTATTTGTCCATACTAAAAACAACCTTGGACAGTATAGACAAATTATTACGATGTCTATACTGTCACCCTGGACACGGACAACCTATATATACAAGTATATATAAACGTGTCTGTCCAAGGACAGGGATGTAGGGAGATTGGACACAGGTTGGCTTGAAATTGCCAACCCTGTGTTCCAAACATCCCAACACCATCCCTTACGCGAAAACAGAAAGAAGAAAAATGAAATGGAAAATAAAAAAAAGATTTTTTTGTTAAAAACAACTAATGGAAATTTTTTCCATACGGATATTTTGGAAAACGATGAAGTAAATGAATTTACAAAAATGTTAGTAGACAGAACTAAGATGTTTATCTGTGTTTTTGATTTAACAGGAATTGCACTATTTCTAAATAAATCACATGTTATTTACTCCAAACTTTTGAGTACATACGATGAAGCAATTTTTGCAGAAGACCTTACAAGAGAAGAAAAGCAATATCTAGATTGTACTGATATAGAGTTGAGATAAAATCATGCAGATATTTTTACAAATGATTCCACCGACTACTACTGCACAACAAAAAAAGGTCAACTTCAAGACCAAGACTATTTATGCAAATAGTAATGTAGTTGATGCAAAAAATAAGTACCGTGCTCATTTAGCTGCGTATGTTCCTGACAAACCGCTTGATGGTCCAATTACGTTAAATATCATCTGGGGCTTTCCTGCTGGCAAACATAAAAACGGTGAGCCATGCACGAACAAACCCGATTTAGATAATGCGAACAAGATGCTACAGGACGTAATGCAGGAACTGGGATTCTACAAAGATGACAAGAACATCGTTCAATTGAACCTAAGCAAGATTTGGACTTGGCACCCTGGAGTGATGATAGAAATCAAGAAAGCAGGTGAAGAATAATGACATATTATGACATTTAGGAGGAATAGATTATGCCAAGAAACACATTGATGGATTTGAACAATCACCTTTTCGCAGAGTTAGAAAGACTAGGCGATGAGGATCTAACGCAGGAAGAGCTTGAAAAAGAGATAGCAAGAGCTGATGCAATCACAAAAGTTGGCAATGTTCTTGTTACCAACGCAAAAACAGCATTGGAAGCAACGAAGACGCAGATGGAATGGGGAAGACGTGAGAACGTGCAAATTCCAGAGATGCTGCTAGAGAACAAAAATCATGAAAAGTAACAGAGTCTTTACCGATGAGCAAGAACAGTGGATCCGTGATAATGCTAGGGGAATAGGAAATGTAGAACTAACAAATAAATTCAATGAACGCTTTGGAGAGCAACGAAACCCGCAGCAGGTAAAATCTTGGAAGAAAAGGCATAAGGTTTCAAGTTTTTTAACTGGTCGATTTGAAAAGGGCAGAGTCAACGAACATAAGGGCGATCATAGTTTCAGAATTCCGAACAGTGAACATACACGTTTTAAAAAAGGGAATTGTCCTAAGAATCATCTTCCGGTAGGGACAACTGTCAAAAACACAGATGGCTACTTCCAAACGAAAGTAGCAGAACCAAACAAGTGGAAGCTGACACACAGACTTATTTGGGAAAAAGTAAATGGCCCTATTCCAAATGGCTACACAGTTACGTTCTTGGATAAGAACAAAAATAATTTAGATTTAAGTAATCTAGCGTTGCTATCAAGGCGAGCGCAGGCAGTCGCGCAGAACTACATTGGCTTATCTGAAGACCAAGAAATAAGTAAGTCGGTAATTCAACTAAGCGAGCTACAAGTAAAGCGAAACAGCCTACATAAGCGGCTAAAGGAGAATAATAAATGAACTACGAAGACCCATACAGAGAAGACCTGCAAGTGATTGATCGCGAGCTGCGTAATCACTACGAATACCGACGTCAGCTTGAAGACGTGAACTACCGCATTGCAGAAATCGATGCACAGCTTACATCAATTGGAAGCCCGAAGATAATGAGTACAGACGAAGCAAAGTACCAGAAAGGCACTAGGATTTATAGCGATATCAATATGCTTGAACTATTCCAGGAACAGGATTTGTTGATTAAGCAGAAGCAGGACCTGCTATACTTGATCAGCAGAGTGCAGGTGAAGCTAAACAAGTTGGATGAGGTAGATATGCAGCTTATTGAGCAGAGGTACAAGTACAAGAAAACTTTAAGGGAGTTGGCACAGAACACATACAATGGTAAAAGTACGATGTCTAGAAAACTGGATGACATTTTACTGAAATTGAATACTTTTCATTGATTTACCCTATTTAATAGGGTATTATATGTATGCATAATTTCTAGTGAAGGGTGGCGAGCATTTATATCAGAATTATTGGAATATTCAGTATCATTATCAAGTGACGATGCCGACATAGATAATGAATTTAAAAAATATGGGTTCAATATTAAAAGTGATATAAAGAATTTGAAAATCTCACCAGATGATATTGATTTTATAAAGGAAGAAACACTAAACATAGTTGTTAATGAAATTATGCAAAAGCAACATAAGTATTTAATTGTTTCGAATAGCGATTGCACTGTTAAAGTCGTAAAAGTTAGAGTGGCAGATAAAACAAATAAGCATGGAAAACGTGGAGGATTCCGAGTAATATCACTAGTTTCGGTTTCAGAACGATGTGTAATTATTTTTAGTTTAATAAAGAAATCTAATAAATCTGACTTAACTATAACTGAAAAGAACAATATACGAAAAATGATTCTTGGGAATGAAGGAGGATCTACATACAATGTTTAACTTTAATATTTTAAAAAATGCTAAAGGTTCAAAAATTAAAATTCCAAATACGGATGATCTTGTTGATTCAGTATATATTAAAGAACTTCGTACGGACGATTTAAAGATGACCCAAGCGGCATTTGCTAACGCGCTTGGGGTAAGTATTAAAACAGTTGAAAAATGGGAACGTGGTGGAAAAGGAAATAATATATCTGGAATTGCAAAAAAATTAATTTATTTACTTAAATTAGATAAAAATCTTATACGTTGTTTATATTTCTTCGATACTTCAGAAAAACAAAGTATAGATGAAAATAAAGAAGTTAAATATAGGGTAATGAAATCTAAATTGGATAATAAATTAATGTTGACTACGGATAGTTGTTTTATAGAAAACAGTATGACGGAATGGAGAGCAAATGGATAGCTTGATAGAATATAGAGGTTATATGTTGGAGGATGGAACGATAAACCGTTCCGCAAATGAATATCCAGATAAAATTGTCATTAGAATAAGTAATTTTAATTTTAATGAAAGTACAAAGCAGTTATCTATAAAATACGCAATTAGATGTTTTCTTGAAGAAACAGAAATGATTTCTTTGGGATATAGAGCGTGGTTTACTATAAGTTCTGATAAATTTATAAAAGAATTTAACGAACGGAAAGATTCAAATGACGTTAATTTCTCTGAAGAGTCGAGTCGTTTAATTGCAAGTGCTATTCAAATTTCATTTTCATACGTCCGCCAATCGCTAAGTGCTTTAACAAATGATGTGGCTGGCGTAATAAATTTGCCAATAATTGATGCTCAAGAGTTAATAAAAAATAATATTGAGTTCAGTAGAATTGCAAAATAATGATTTTTGGGACATGTCCCATGACTTTTAGGTGTATAATGGGCGTAGGCGAAAACCATGAGCAGAAATGCTTGTGGTTTTTTTCGTACATACATTCGAAGCTATCAGCTTAACATTTGAAATCACCCTAAAACTATTCAATAAGTACTCCTTTTGTGTTTAAGCTTTCCATGTACTAGCTTTCCGGCTGATAGTTTCCAATGTGTGTATGACGTAGAAAGGAGCAAGCCTATGAAGAAATTAACAGACAAGCAAAAGCGTTTCTGTGAAGAGTATGTGGTCGATCTCAACGCAATACGTGCTTACAAGTTAGTATATACTAACTGCAAAAGCGATAGAACAGCATCTGCTAATTCTAGTAGACTGCTAGCAAATGCTAACGTTGCCACGTACGTGCGTGAGTTGAAAGAGCAGATTGCTCAAGAAGCTAAGGTGACTGCTGCAGATGTGCTCAAAGACCTTATTGAAGTTAAAAACAGGTGCATGCAAGCTACGCCTGTTAAGGTGTGGGATTCTGATTTGCACACTTATGTTAATTCTAATAAAGAGTTTACCTTTGACAGCAAGGGCGCTAATACAGCTCTTAAACTAATAGGCGAACATCTAGGTATGTTCCAAAAGAAAGTCGAACTATCGGGTGGATTAGAAGCAAAGCAGTCTAAGGTTGACGATGTAATCGAACAGTTGAAGGTTGCTGCTGAAGAATGAGCGATTTGCGATTAATTCTATCACCTAAGTTCAAAGCATTTCTAAAATATGATGCGGAACTAGAAGCGCTTGAAGGTTCAACTGCTGCAGGCAAGACAACCGTTGGAGTTTATAAGTTCATCTTAAAAGTTTGGCAGTCACCTAAGAAGCTTCACATTATCGCGGGTGATGATACAGGCACTGTAGAGAAGAACCTGATTAACAAAGACCTAGGGATTTTAGATGACTTTGGCGATCTTGTAGAGTACAAAGGCAACGGATCAAAAGAATACAAGATGCCACACTTGATCGTGCACGCTACAACTGGTAATAAAATTGTTTTCATTGTTGGTTACTCCACGAAAGAGAAGTGGAAGGACGCATTAGGTGGCCAGTACGGATGCCTACTTATTGACGAGGTAAACACAGCAAACATGGAATTTGTGCGTGAGTCTATTATGCGTGCAGATTATACAATGATGACGTTGAACCCTGATGATCCATCACTCCCTGTATACAAGGAATACATCAACCGTTGCCGTCCTATTCAGAAATGGACAAAGGAAACACCACAAGAAATTCTAAATGATTTAAACGAGCCGGAGCATCCAAACTGGATACACTGGTTTTTTAATTTTGATGATAACTATGGATTATCTGCAGAAAAGAAAAAACAGATTATCGAATCTGTACCAGTTGGTACAAAACTTTGGAAGAATAAAATCAAGGGGCTTCGTGGAAGAGCCACAGGGCTTGTTTTTAGCAACTTCGAACGTAAGACGAATGTTATTACATGCGAGCGATTAATCACTCAAATAGGCGGCAAGGATAAACTCAGGAAGGCATTTAAAGTTTTTACAGTAGGCATTGATACAGCCTACTCACAAAAGTCACCTGATACGATCGCGATGTTGTTCCAAGGAATAACAGTTGATGGCAAACTGATAACGCTTGATGAAGAAGTTTACAACAATGCAGACCTGCAGATTCCTATTGCACCAAGTGATACGGTACGACGATTGCTGGACTTTGCAGAACGCAATCGAGAAAAGTGGGGCTTTGCAAGGGATCTGTTTTTGGATTCAGCAGATCAGGCTACGATTACAGAGTTCAACAAGTACAAGCGTTTAAATGGTTCGATTTACAACGTCATTCCAGCATACAAGAAAACAAAGATTATTGACCGTATCAATCTACAGCTAGGATGGATTGCCAAAGGTGATTACCTAGTGCTGGAACACTGCAAGAATCACATACATGAGCTGGAAGTGTACAGTTGGAAGGAAAACAAATATGAACCTGAAGACGGCAATGATCATACGAGATATGCAAATCAGTATGCTTGGTTGCCGTTCAAGCATGAAATAGGAATTGGAGGACAGACAGATGGGCTTAATGGAGGGATTTAAAAATATGTTAAAAAACTGGTTAGAAATACAGCCATCTCAACATGGAACGTTAGTAATTCAGGAGTCATTAGACTTTAATACGAACGTCGCTAAAAATAGAATCTGGCATCGCGGAGATCCGTATGAGTTGGAACAACTGTATAAGAATTTAAAATCTGAATTAGGCAAAGCATCATTCTGGGCTTCGGTACCAATCAATCCAATCCATAAGATCCATACAGGGCTACCTGCATTGATTGCTGATACTTTAGTCAGTATCGTTATCAGGGATATGAACAGCATTGAATTCAAAGATAACGCACAGGAAAGCATATGGAATGAAATTGCAAAAGAAAATAATATCAAGGAAATCATTGAAGATGCATTATCGGATGTTCTTGTATGTGGTGATGGTGCGTTTAAAATCTCATTTGATCCTTCGCTTAGCCAATTACCCATTATTGAATTTTGGCCAGCTGATGAAGTCGAATTTATATATCAAAGAAAGCGACTGAAAGAAATCGTTTTTAAGTCCATCCACAAATCTTATAATGGGCAACAAAACTTCAGATTGTATGAATACTACGGATACGGATACATCAAATACAAATTGATGAAAGTGTTAGGTACACAAGAAGCGGAAGTTCCATTATCAATGTGCCCAGATACACAGGAGTTGACTGATGTTATTTTCGGCAACGCTACAGAAACCACGCCAGGAGATTTCATGATGGCAGCACCATTCGTGGTTACACGTTCGAAAAAGTTTTCCGGTAGGGGAAAATCTATTCTTGATCAAAAGAGTTCAGCGTTTGACGCGCTCGATGAAGTTGTAAGTCAATGGGTGGATGCAGTTCGGAAAGGTCGTGTTAAGACCTATATTCCTGATGAGTTGATTCCTAAAGATCAGAATGGTAAAGATATTTTGCCAAGTGCATTTGAATCAAATTTTGTTAAGGCTGCAGCCAATAGAAATGAAGGGGCAACTAATAAAATCGAAACGGATCAACCGACTATCCCGTCTGACAATTATTTACAGAGCTATATCACACTACTTGATTTGTGCTTACAAGGCATCATCAGCCCATCAACCTTGGGTATCGATACAAAGAAATTAGATAATGCTGAAGCACAGCGAGAAAAAGAGAAAACAACGCTTTACACTCGTAATAAGATTATTGAAAAGTTGACCGAAGCGGTGATTACACTTATTCAAATTACATTGGCTTCTAAATCCGTGATGGATAAGAAATATGATAAAAAGTTATTGGATACTGAAGTTTCCATTACTTTCGGTGAGTACGCTAACCCATCATTTGAAGCGGTTGTTGAGACAGTTACAAAGGCTAAGCAAGGCGGTGTTATGTCAATCAGAACGGCACTTGATGAGATGTATGGCGATTCCAAAGAAGATACATGGAAAGATAAAGAAGCGCAGCGCATTACTGAAGAAAGTGGTGCTGTGCAGCTGCCTGAGCCGAATGTACCTGCAGATATGGATATGTTTAGTTAATGGATTATGATATTGCTGAAGCGTTTAGACGTATCGAGCTTGAACTGATTTCGTCTATGAAACGTAACTGGCAAAGGCACAATGAAGAAGAAAATAAATACGGCTTCACCTGGTCTAGATGGCAGGCAGAGCAATTAAAGTCTTTGGAGGAATTCAAAAAGAAAAATCCAAGACTTTTTTCTTCGGAATTCAAAGCAATCAATGAGCAATTTCTTGATAGCATTCTTGGCCAAAAAGAAACAAACTTCTTTGGAGTGCATTCCCATAAGGTGCAGGCTTTAGTTAAAGCGACGACCGGTGATCTAGTAAAGGCTGAGCACGCAATGCTACGTAAAGCTAATGATGAGTACCGCAAAGTCATCTACAATGCACAAACGTATTTAGCAAGTGGCGCAGGAACACTTGATAAAGCGATTGATATGGCCAGTAATGATTTTCTTACTAGAGGGATTAATTGTGTCGTGTACAAAGGTGGCAGATACGTCAACATGGCAACGTACTCAGAGATGTCACTACGTACAACAAATAAGCGTATAGGTATGTATGCAGATGGTGCTAAACGTCAGGAGTTAGGTGTACATACGGTCAAGGTATCAAAGTATGGTATGTGTTCTAAAACATGCCAACCATGGCAGGGACGTGTGTATGTCGATGACGTGTATAGTGGAGGAACACCAGAAGAAGCTGAAGAACTTAACTTACCTTTGTTGAGCACGGCTATATCTGGTGGATTATTCCATCCAAACTGCAAACATCACTTAAGCACTTATTATCCTGGCATGGATAACGATGATGATGGCGATCCAAGACAACCGGCATATGAGAATCCACCAGGCTCACAAGAGCATCACTATTTGCAACATCAGATCCAGCGTGAAAGAAGACTACAGGTCGGTTCTTTAAGTGAAGACAAAATTAAGGAACATGCGGATAAAGAACAACAGTTAATAGGGCTTGATGAGAAGTATGTAAAGCAAGCAGAGCAGTATTCTTCTTCTACTACAGATTATGAAATAAAACTTGCTGATAATGAAGTTGTTAGAAAGTATTCAATTATTTTTAAGGGATACGTCCCTGCTGAATTAATCGCTGGTAGCGAAAGCTATACTTCTATGTTTGATAAATTTGGATTCAATAGATATGTAATTAGAAGGAGAATAGTTAATGCAGCTACGCCTCCTGGAGAAACAAATGTAGATATAGGAAATCCAGCACTTGCAAATAGCCTTCATGAAAGAGCTCATGATTTGATAAACCAACTGGCCATGAAAAATCTAGGTTTATTAGATGGAATGGTGCTAGAAAAGCATACAGTAGCAGACATTAATCAAGAAAAACGACGATTATTTATATCGATGTTTGAAAACTGTTTTAGTAATAACCTATCATTTGATGAAATAATGGAAGAAGTAAAAAATGATATTAGTCTACGGGCAACAGATGTTGGAGAATTGATATCAGAGGCATTAACTCAATATTTTGGCGGAAAATATAGCGAAACCTCCAAAAAGGTGTATGATTGGTTTGTAAAGGAGTGGCTAAAATGAGTGAAACATATGGGCATGAATTAGACTTTGCTAGAGAATATATGTTTGTTTTCCCGATAAGAGAAGAGCCTGGATATCATATTCATTTTACAAAAAATTGTCCTAAGGAAATTAAGGATAAGGTTTTGGAACTTTATCCTAAATTAATTGAAGAAACAAAGAGAAGACACGAAGAGGGCTTATACACTAGCAAAGATTATTTTTTCTGATAGTCGGCTAAATCGTTTGTTTATCAAGCATCCTAGAATAGGGTGCTTTTTTCATGCATGAAAGGAGAAAGGGAAATGGTGCAAGTAAAAGTCACACAGGATTATTTCGATAGAGAACAAGATAAGTTGATGAATGTTGATGATCAATTTGAATGCTCTCAGGAACGTGCTGAGCTTCTTACAATGTTCAGAGTAGCAGAGATTCTAAGTGAAGACGAAGGAATTATCGAAGAAACAGAAGAAGTCACTGCAGAAGAGTAGTGGCTTTTCTTATGGCCAATCACGATAAGCCTAAAAACTGTGCGTGTTTGATTTAAGGGAGACACCCAAAAAACAGGAGGAACTATGAAAGAGGTATTAAAGTATCCGCTTCACATTCAGTTTTTTGCTGATGATGGAGCACAACCAAACACTGGAGATGGAAATGACAACAACGGTGCTTCACCTAGCGCGCAAGGAGCAAATTCAAGCGTTTCTATCGACTACGACAAGATTGCTGATGTTTTAGACAAGCGTGGATCGCAAGCTCAATATGCTGCTTTGAAAGGGTACCTAAAGGAGCAAGGTGTATCGGCTGATGAAATGGATAAGGCAATCAAAGAGTTCAAGGATAAGAAAGAAGCTGACAAGCAGTCTAAAGAAAAAGAACAAGCGGATATGCTTGCAGAAAATCAGCGTTTAAAGCTACAGATTCAAAATATTGAAATCGATAAGAAGATTTCAGAACTTGCTGAAGGTGTTAGCGCTGAAAAATTACCTTTCTTAATCAAGGTAATCGACAAGAAAGACATGATAAAACAAGATGGCTCGATTGATGATGAGAAGGTTAAGTCGGCCATTGAAGAAGTTTTAAAAGCCTTTCCGGAGTTTAAGTCCACACAGCAATCTAACAGCGGATTCCAACAGATTGGAGCCAAATCCGGTGATAAGGCAGGCATACAGGATCTGTTAGATCAGGCTTTCGGTATCAAGAAAAAATAGGAGGATTATTAAAAGATGCCAGTAACAAATTACGCAGAGTTATTTGACTCACAAATTAGATCATTATATGATCAAGAACAATTTTCACAGCCATTATTTGATACAAACCAAGATGTCAAATTCGTAAATGCAAAGACAATCAAGGTTCCTGTATTGAAAGTTGGTGGCTATAAGAACCACACACGTGCAGGTTCATTCAATGCAGGTACGTTCTCAAATGAGTATGAATTGAAGCAATTGGATCACGACCGTGATATTGAATTCGCAGTTGATCCGATGGACGTAGATGAAACTAATTCGGTCGTTTCTACTGCAAATATTCATGCTCGTTTCGAAAAGACACAGGCTATCCCTGAATTGGATGCATATACATTCTCTAAGTTACACGCAGAACTAACTCGTGTTCATGGAACAATTAAAACAGATGCGTTAACTGTTGCAAATGTTTTAGCGGACTTTGATGACAACTGTTCCAAAATGAAAGATGCAGGTGTTCCGTTAAGTCGCTGCGTTTTATTCTGCACGTCTGAATACGAAAAATTATTGAAGAATGCTGAAGGTATTACACGTATGATGTCCGTAAACGGTGGTACACAAAACATCAATCGCATGGTCAATACATTAGATGATCTAGGTACGATTAAAGTAGTACCTAAAGATCGTTTAAACACAAAGTATAATTTTACAGATGGCTTTGTGGCTGACCCATCAGGCAAGCAAATCGATTACATCTTAGTTGACCCTGAAGCACAGATTTCTCGCGTTAAGTATTCTTACATCCACATGTTTGAACCAGGGCACGATTCACGCACTGCTGATAATTACCTATATCAGAACAGACGTTATAACGGCACAATGACATTGGATGATGCTGACTTTAAGAAAGGCTGCATTATCCACACTGCTGCCTAATAAGAGGGAGGTATAAATATGTTAAAAGCGGTTAAAGCGAATCAGGTATTTGATATTCAAGAAAATGAAAAGCCATATTACCTAAGAAATGGGTATGACATCTATGAAGATGGTGAGGTCGTTGAATATGCAATCACAAAAACGGTTCCTTACTCTGAATATGTAAAACTAAAAGCAGAGTACGAAAAACTTAAGGCGGAAGTAGAACAAACAGGACAGTCTGAACCGATTGATCCAGAACTAAAGAAAAGCAACAAGAAATGAGGTGATGTAAATGCAATACGTCGATAAAGCGTATTACAAAGACACCTATAACGGTATTATCTTGACTGATGATAATGCTGATAGATATTTAAAGATTGCTTCACGGCAAGTTAACACTATCTGTAGAGGAAGAATCGAAGGGATGGGCTTTGACGGCCTGTCCCCTTTTCGTAAGTCTTCCATCCAAGATGTGATATGCCGACAAGCAGAATTTCTTTATCAAAACGAAAGCATGTTGGAAACATACTTAAGTAGCTACGCGATCAACGGTGTTTCAATGCAGTTTGGCCAAGCGTGGAATCTACATGTAGAAGGTGGAATTGCAATTCCTGAAGAACTGTATCAAGCGCTACTTAGAACAGGTCTTTGCTATAGAGGGTTTGGCTATTATGGGTAGTTGGCCATCCTTGGTATTGCCGCAGTTCTGTAAGACTCCAATTCATCTAATTTTTCATCAAGAGGGAATCGATGAAGATGGAGCGCCAATCAAAGCAATAGAGTTGGATGCATTGTGCAATTATCAGGGCTCTGCAAAGCGCATACGTACTGATAAAGAGACGTTTGTGCAATTGATGGGTATTTGTATGTTTGACGGAGATATAGCTCCTAACGTGTTTGAAATTAGCACAGGCGAGGCGATTATCTTCGGAGAGAAGAGGACCATCGTTTCTGGGAAGAAGGCACGTAACCCTGATGGTAGCGTGAATTACTGTGAGGTAGATCTTGGGTAAGGTTAGAATCCATTACGGAAACGTTGCTACATTGCGAGATGGATTACGGCAGGCATTGTACAAGACGGCTGATGCTATCCGTACAGACGTACGGGATAAGCAAGTGATACCGTTTGACAAAGGAACCCTGCAGGACAACACGTTCGTTGATGACACGCGTAATCCTGATAACGCTTATGTGGTTTCATCCACTCCATACGCTCGTAGGCTTTATTTTCATCCGGAATACAATTTTCGCATAGAAAATAATGAGCATGCAGGTGGTAAGTGGTTTGAACCGTGGACCTCTAAAGGTAAATATGCAGGTTGGGTAAAAAGACGATTTGAATCGTTTGTAAAGGAGTGTGCAGATGTCTAGTACAATGAGACTTTATGAAATTAGAAACTGGTTGAAAACATTAAATTTATTTGAACATTACTATATCGGTAAGTTAGATCAGAAGCCTGATAAGGCGATAGGTGTTTATCAGTTATCTACTTCTGGCAGTCCAATAACGGCATTAAGCAATAAGTCTTCTTACAACGTTAAACGTGCTTCATTATTGATTCATTGGAACAACAATGCCAGGGAAACAGACGAAGCATCAAATACGCTTTTTGAAACAATCATGAATGCAAAACATCCAACTATAGGTGATTGGAAAGTACAGTTTATTAACATGCTCGTTCCGGAACCGCAAGATGTCGGAACGGATGATAAAGGAATCTATGAATCAGTCATAGAAATCGAAATTTATTATGAAAGGAAATAAATAATATGTCCGAAAAATATACAGGTGTATTCCCAGTATTTAACAATGAATTCAAGTTTGATATTGGCACAAAAGATGCTCCAAAGAAAGTTAATGTAGCGGATTTGGAGTCTTTTTCAGTATCATTCTCTAATGGTATTGAAAACTGGAATCCTATGGATACAAAAGGTTGGCAGCGTGGTCTGATGACTTCTAAGTCTTTGAAGATTGAATTCAAGGGTAAGAGAAACATCGGCGACGAAGGCAACGACTACATTGCTTCTCTTGCTTTCAAGACAGGCAAGGAAGCTACTATTCCATTTGAATGGACAATGGTAAGTGGTGCGAAGTTAGCCTTTAATGCGATTGTGGATGTCACTTCTGCTGAAGGCGGAGACTCAACAAATGTTGGAGCGTTAGAGTTCACAGTTAACTCTGATGGAAAGCCAACTTATACTCCAGCAGTTTAAAAAACAAAAAAATAGAAAGGAATGGGCGGTCAAGGCGGCTGCCCTTTTAAATGTATATGGGAAAAATTATCGATATTAGCTCGAAGCTTGTTAACGAGCCTAAGTTCTTACAAGTTGCGGAAGGAAAAACATATAAAGTTGACGACCGCAAAAATACAGTTCTACAGATGAACGCATTTCTTAATGAGGGTGCAGCTTCAGTAGATAGAATCGATAAGGCTATTAAGTTAGGTCTTGGAGAAGAGGCTTTTAAAGAAATTGAAGCAATGGAGTTATCTATTACAGCTTATCAATCATTATTCATTGGCATGATGGCTCTTGTTACAGATAAGTCATTTGAAGAAATGGAGCAGACTTTTCGTAACACCACAGCATAGTGATGAGTCTTACTATGACTTGTTTGAAGATTGGGATTTAATCGATGCTTCAGTTACTCAGCAATATGGAATCCGTTTAAGATATGAGCCTGAAATGCAGTGGGGAGAGTTCTGCACTCTACTTACTGGTTTGAATGGAGATACGCCATTAGGGCATGTGGTTGATGTTAGATCCACTACGGATAAAGAACGCATTAAAAACATGTCTGCAAGCGATAAAAGGATACGAGCTGAATGGCAGGCAAGACAGAGTAAGAAACCTATCGATAGCAAGTCCTATATGCAGTCTATGAGAGCCCTTGAAGAAGCCATGAAGGCATTGGCTTCGTAGAAATGAGAGGTGATTAGATGGCAACAGAAGTAGGGTCCGTTGAATTAGGTGTCAAGCTTAATGACAACCTTGAAAAAGATGTAGCGAAAGTTGCGAATAAAGCAGATAGTATTTTAACCGGAAGGTTTAATGCTATTGGTGCTACTATCGGAAAAGTTTTAGCCATTACTGCTTTAGCGAGATTCGGATCACAATGTATTCAATTAGGCTCTGACCTTGCTGAAGTTCAGAACGTTGTTGATGTTACATTCCCTACAATGTCAAAACGTGTAGATGAATTCGCACGTAACGCAATAACAAGTATTGGCATGTCGCAGAAAGTAGCCAAGGAGTACATGGGACAACTTGGTTCTATGGCACAGGCATTTGGTTATGGTGAAGCTGCATCGTACGATATGGCTTCAGCTATAACAACGTTAACAGGTGATGTGGCATCATTCTATAACCTATCGAATGATGAGGCATTTACTAAGTTGAAATCTGTATTTACAGGTGAAACAGAATCACTTAAGAGCTTGGGTGTCGTTATGACTCAATCAGCTCTTGATGAATACGCTTTGGCGAATGGCTTCGGTAAAACAACAGCCAAGATGTCAGAGCAAGAAAAGGTAGCATTACGATTGGCGTTCGTACAGAATGCGTTATCTAATGCTGCAGGAGACTTCGAAAGAACATCAGATGGTTGGGCAAATAGTACACGCGTCTTATCACTTCGTTTTGAAGAGCTTAAGGCGACAATTGGCCAAGGTTTGATAAATGTATTAACTCCAATTATCGGTGTCATAAACGTCATTCTAGGAGGTCTACAGACACTTGCTAATTACTTTGTGGCTTTTACAAGGTTAATTACAGGTGGTAAAGGTGCAGCAGGTGCTACAGGAGCAATAGCATCCAATATAGGTAAGGCTGGCGCAGCTGCAGGTGGATTAACATCTGGACTTGGTAAGGCTGGTAAAGCGGCGGATAAATTAAAAGGATCTCTTGCTGGCTTCGATGATTTAAATGTATTACATGACTCAGAGGACTCAGGCTCCGGAGGCGGCGGGGGAGCTGGAGGCGGTGGTGCCGACTTTGGTTCTTTAGGCATTCCGGATGGATCAATCGATATGAGTGGTGTAGATGAAATCTACGATCGTGTTAAAGGAGTGTTTGATAAAGTTACTGGATTTTTAAAAGACCACAAAGTAATCATCACTTCACTTCTAGGCGGAATGTTTGCAGGATTTGCGACTTTCGGAATCATAAAGAATTGGAGTGCTATTAAAGGTGTCTTCACTGGACTTTTAGTACCGATAAAGTCATTAGCAACAGGGTTCTCTACTTTCTTCACAGGTATAGCTAACGGTGAAGGGGTACTAACATCATTGCAAGCGGTCTTTGGTACAGCAACTGGAACTGCTTTATTCTTCGCTGCGATTGTAGCTGCAGTATCTGCAGCGCTCATCTATTTGTATCAGACAAGTGGCGATTTTAGAGCTTTAGTACAGACAGCACTAGATAGCTTGTTAGGCATCCTAAGCAATCTATGGAACAACGTTTTAGTTCCTTTAGGCGCATTTCTATTAGATGTATTCAACACGGTCATCGTACCGATTGCTACCTTCTTAGCACAGGTTTTTGTTAAAGCTGTTGATGTACTATTTAGCGGACTACTATCACTGTGGAATAACGTGCTTGCGCCAATAGCCAATTTCTTGGTCACAGTCCTAAGCATTGCACTAAAAACAATTGTAGATGTGTGGAATGGTTGGAAACCTGCCATTGAAGCAATTGGAGCAGGTGTTGCGTGGGTTTGGAACAATATCTTATCTCCACTAGCGGATTTCATTAAGGGAGCAATGCTGGATGCATTTGCGGTTCTTGGCAAATTCGTTGATGAGTTATTGAAGAGTGCAACTTCGATGTTCAAAGGCTTTTCCGATTTCTTGATTGGTATCTTCACATTAGATGTTGATAAAGCTATGCAAGGAGTCCAGGAAGTACTTCGTACATTCTTAGGATTCTTGGATAGAGTTTTCGGAACAAATTTCAGTTCATCATTTAAGTTTATCAATGGAATTGTAATGGCGTTCTTTAGCGGAACACAGCAAATTTTTGATGGTATCAAACAGATATTTGGTGGCTTGATTAATTTTGTCCAGGGAATATTTACAGGAAACTGGAAACAAGCTTGGCAAGGTATTGTTGATATCTTCGGTGGTATTTTCAGTACGATTTCAGGTGTAGTAAAAGGGCCAATCAATGCGGTTATTGCCATCGTCAATGGTGCAATTAACCGAATCAACGGTGTGGGCTTTACCGTACCGGATTGGGTGCCTATCATCGGTGGAAAAGGCTTCCGAGTAGATTTACCTAATATTCCAGCATTGGCACAAGGTGGATACGTTGGAGCAAATGCTCCACGATTGGCTTTGATTGGTGATAACCGTCACGAAGGTGAAATCGTTTCGCCTGAGAGTAAGATCTATGAACAGACCAAACGTGCGATAGATGATGCACTGATGTCATCACAAGGCGGTAATGGTCAAGAAGTAATTATCCAACTAATGTATGAAATCTTAGAGACACTACAAAATCTAGGAATCGTGATTGACCGAGATAAATTGTTAAAACTAATAGATCAAAGAAATAAACAATTACAGTTAGCAAAGGGAGGTTAAAGCATGATTGATTATGAATTAATAAAAATTAAAATTGATGGTAAAGATCTCCCTGCGCCGACTAAGTTTGAACCCGAATTTGGCGATCTAGATAGTGATAGTTCATTACGTGATGTTAAAAAAGGAATCATGCATCGCATGCGTATACGTGCTGGTGTATTGAAGATTTCACTGGCATATGCTATCGACGACCTAGAAGTGGTCTCGAAAGTGATGAATATGTTAGAACCATCAGAGTTTATGGTTGAAACATTTGATATTAAAACGCTACGGCGTAAAACGTACAAAATGTATTGCAGTAAATGTAAATTTAAGTATATCGCTATCGGTGATGGCATTTATAGCCAAGGCTACACCTTTGATTTAACGGAGTGTTAGAATATGAAAGTCTATATAAAAAAAGGAACTGCAACACCTGTTGAAATAACAGATCTAGTTGTATCGTTCAATTCGTCTAACAGCATGCAAGAGGATAGACTTTTGGGTAACACTCCAAGCATGATGTTGGACCTCGATTTAAACAATACAGATGGTGTTCTTAGTGATTGTGCTGGGAACACCTTTTTGATTGATTTGAAAGAAGCTGATAGTGCGGGAATCCCAACACAAGAATTTATCGTACAAGAAGCACCAGAGAAATATACAAAAAAGTTATCACTGACCTTGTACGATGTAATGATCAAATTTAACAAGCCGTACAAGAGCTCGTTAGCGTATGAAAAGGATAAATATCCAACTATCTCTCAACAATTAGATGAGATGTCTAATTTGGCGGGTGTCAGCATTGATAAAACAGGGTTATCAAATACTGTACTGAACAAAAAAGCTCATTGGATAGATACAACAATAATCATGCGTGATTACATTGGATGGATTGCTGAGTTAAGCGGTACAAATGCACTCATCAACGAGTCGAACACGCTTGTTTTTAGAAATCTCTTTACCGCTGATCACGACATAGAATTTACATCAGATTTTGAAAAAACAGATCTAATAACCATCTCACGTGTTGCGTATGATGACGGTGTTAATTTGATTGCTTCAGGAAACGATACAGGAAAGACAATTTACATTGATGCAAACAACTCCTATTGCGATAGCCAAACATATACAGATGCAATTTTAGCGAAGTATAATGACCAATCGTTCTATGGTATGTCGGGTTTAAAAACTTTTGGTAAAGATACGATTAAATTAGGTGATACTGCCACGTATGATGGCAACAAGTGTATCGTCCTAAGTATTAAGCGAAAGTATGTAGGTACACAATCTGTTGTAGAACTTGACGGAGAAGTTGCATTAAAGAATGTCGATTCTGTTGTTACTAAGGTTTCTGATAAAGTAAGAATCAAACGCCTGCAGGTTAAAGTGGATCAAGATGCAAACAAGCTTGAAATCGTTGCAAAGAATCTTGAAGATGCAAAAGGCGATGTAGGCAATCTACAAGTTGAAACAAACAAAATTAAGACACAAGTCGAAAATATTTCTGCCGGAACGGTTTCTGGTACAAAGCAGTATTATCTACAAACCACATCTTCCAGTAAGCCTTCTAAAACGGATAACGGATGGACTACCACAAAGCCACCGTCAATAGCAGGACAGCACATGTGGTACATGCTTGCAGATATATTGGCCAATGGTTCTGAAATTAAACATGATCCATTTGAACTCACGGGCATTAAAGGTGATGCAGGTAGGGGAATTGTTGGTAATCCCAAGCTGACGTATCAAGCGAGTACGAGCTCTATAGTACCCCCAACCGGACAGTGGTTAGAGAATATACCACTTGTTAATGAAGGCTATACGCTATGGACTAAGATCACATATACCTACAGCGATAAGACAACATCAGACGTATATTCTCCGTCAATAGCAGGCAAAGCAGGTAGAGGAGTTAAACAGGTATATCCTGAATACTATTTGTCAACTTCCAAGACAGAACCGACAGGTGGTACATGGAGTATAACTCAACCTGAGAAGACAAAAGATGCATGGATATGGGTGCGGTACAAAACTATATTCACAGATGAAAGCACAGGATATTCAGATGGTGTATTAGATGAGGTGCTGAATGACTTAGTGGATATATCAATCACTAATAAGTCAAGCATAGCTCAGTTGAATGACAGTATTACTCATCTTGTAGTGCAGAGTAGTGAAACTAAAAATGAACTTAAAACTGTGCAAACAGGACTAAGCACTTTAGAGAAACAAACTGCTGACGGATTTAACAGAACAGTTCAGAAATCAGAGTACGATAAGACAATCAATGAAATAGAAGAACAACTTGATAATAAAGGCCTTCATATCGGATCTGATAAAGAAGATACAGTTACTACTATTGATGCAAGCGGTGTTAGTGTCGTCGCTTCAGACGGTAAATTATTAGCGCGCTTCGATAAAGTCGACAGCATGCTCGCATACCTTAAGGTGCTGGAGTATCTCTGTGCTGGCGCGCATCGTATTGAAGCTAAGAATATCGAAGCAGAAATTACAAGTTTTGTTGGGGGTTCAATTAAGACGGCAAAGATTGATGCATCTATTATTAATTGGATTGGAGATGTTAATTAATGGTCTTGTTAAATGAAAACTGGAAAGTTGTTTCTGAAGCTACACGAACACCTGGTGCCGCAGAAGTTGTTTATAAACTTCAAGCAAGAATAAATCCACAGTATCATAGCATTGAATTAAACCGTGATTATGTTGAAGTGGAAGTTACATATTCATTCAATAAAGGTTATATCTATTCGGGATCATGGACATTTACTGCAACGGGATGTTCCGATGTATCGGGCGGTGGAACGCTTAATGGAAGTGGAACACTAATAAGTGGTGGCTTTTGGGCTTACCACGATAACAGTGGGAACTACTCGACAGGTATTTATGCCGATTTAAGTTTTTACTTTTCGGCAGCTAATGCGTATTTGTCAGGCGTCATTGAATTGCCAAATATTCCGCGTGCAAGCGTTCCGTCATGGAAAGACAATAAGAACCGTGTCAAGATGGATGGGACGGATACGATTACGTTAGTTCTTGATAAAAAAGTTCCTGCATATCGTCACTCGCTCGTATGGGTAATTGGTGATAGCGGATATAAATGGCTTAATACAAACGATATCGACACTGAATACACGTTTAGACCGACAGAAGAAATGCTGAAATATTCTACAAATGGTAGATATATTTATGGCTATCTTGGGGTTGGAACATATTCCAGTGGTGATCCAAACGCAACTATGATTGGCTCAATGAATATTGGCTTTTTCATTGATTTGCCTGAAGAAAGATATGGTCCTGTTATTAACGCTGCAACTGTAAAGGAAATTGGGAACACAAAGATTCCTGAAGATAAAGTATTTAGGTACTTGTCTAAGAAAAAGCTTACCATGCAAGCAGAAACAAGGGGATTTGCAACGGCTAAAAACGTGTATGCATTGCATAACAAACAGCAGTATCCTTTAACGCTTGCTGGTAGTACGTATAGCATTGATTTAGAGAGCATGACTGACGGGGATATAGAATTTATCATCGAAGATAGCAGAGGCTTTAAAACGATACGAAGTTGGCATGGAACCTACGTTCCATACTTCTATCCTTCCATAACTGATTTCAGCGCAGAGCGAGATAATCCGACAGTTGACGAAGGGTATGCCAATGCAAAAGGTACCTTTTTTAACGGTGAGAATAATCAGTTAAAAATAGTAATTAAAGATGAACAAAATCATAGTGTAAATTGTTCGTATACTTCTAATGGAAATAATGTAATTGTTAAGCAACGTGTAAGTGGATATAACTACGATAAAAACTACAAGCTAACACTTACTATTACGGATTATTATGGCCAGTCTACAGAGCGTACTTACACACTTTCCGGTAATCTTTGGGCCATGATTCTTGGAAAACTCACAGCCAGTTTTCACATGCTGTGGGTTCGTCGAAACGGAAATAATCCGTGTGGCATATATAACGAGGGCGACATGACTACGGTAGGAACCACATACGCAGCCGGCAAATTGATTGCAAGTGGGGGAATTGGGATAAAAGGAACAAACACTTTTATTATTAGAAAAGAGTTTTCTGGAACACATCAGCCTCTATCTTCAATGTCCGCTGCATATATAACGATACCGTTCGAAGTGCCGAGTGGATATGAATTGCTAGATATTTATAGAGTCATGCCTGAAATGGCTATTACTGCTACTATCAAATCAGTTTATTCAAATAGCTGCGTTGTTCATGTTTTTAATTCATGGACAAACTGGGCGTCTCCTAGCGGTAAAATTACAATACATGGATTATTTATTAAAAAGGAGGCGGAATAAATGGCACAAATTATTTTAAACAACGGCCACCTATATACATTAGATTTCATCCGGCCAAACCAGATAGGAAAGAGTT
>ERZ772956.493-NODE-493-length-29506-cov-4.278395_pt1 | contig 29506 bp, 27 predicted proteins | sample MGYA00580683_ERZ772956 | MGnify/ENA primary metagenome ERZ772956 (study PRJEB29015, sample SAMEA2738077) | human oral metagenome | biome: human oral; feature: human-associated habitat; material: saliva | place: China | collected 2212 ... | reverse complement strand
TGCGGCAGACCCCGACTGAGCATCGCTGGGTGAGACTAGCGAGCAGCCAGAGAGCATCGCAAGGCCGGAGAACACCAAGACGAGCGCAAGCAGCCGGGCAGCGTGGAATGAGCGTGTCATCTTTACACGCTAAAGCAGGCACCAGAGAAACTCCACCACTTGCCGCAAGCTGTGGACAGAGTGGACAGAAACGAAAACGTGGAATCTCGTGTAGGAGCGCTGAGTAGGCTCCAGATTCACGAGAAACCCCGAAGGAACAAAGAAACAAGATGATCACCGTCCGCTGTCCTCGACACGAATGCCAACGAGTCCACCCCGCTCCGCCAACTCGATCAGCTCGGCAGTACCTCGACTTCTCGAAGAATGCCGCGAAGAGCGAGCTTGGTTGTCAGGAGCTTCCACTTCAGGGTCAAGGCGCATGCATGGTGGGGAACTGGGGTTTCCCACAGTGGGGAAGAGATGGGCAATGCGGGTGCTCCTCGTCAAAAGGGGTTTCGAGAACGCGCAGGAGATTAGCTACGGCGCTTCAGGGCAACTAATTAAGTGTAGAGCCTTAATTGTCTATGATTTAGCTGTTATCCTTAAGTCAGGCTGTGTTGCCCCTGAGAGAAGGAGAAACAGGTGTTCGTTCTGACGATTGACCAACGCCGCTCTCGGGCGGACGAGGATCGTGTTCCGCTCCTCCTCGCTCAACTCGAGCCGATTCCAGTCGCCAGTCCTTTCGTCCGAACGGCCGGCGACGAAGTTCAGGGGGTCATCACCGATCCAGAGGGAGTTGTAGTGATCATTGACAAGCTCCTCCGATCAGGCAAATGGAGGTGCGGGATCGGCGCCGGAGCGGGGGAACTCTTCTTCGCTAAGGACGCCCCCGATTCTCGTTCAGGCCGGGGTGATGCCTTCGTCCTCGCTCGGGAAGCCCTCGAAAGCGTGAAGAATTCGCGCCATTCGATCGCGCTGCGTTCACGCGTCGAAGAGCCCGCCTCTGAGGGGGAAGCGCTCATTCACCTCATGGAAGCGCTCTCCGCTTCCCGCACTCGTCGCCAGTGGGAGATCATCGAGACCGTCGAAGCTCGAGAAACGATGAGCGAGGCGGCGCAATACCTTGGCGTCAGCCCCTCCGCCGTTTCCCAGGTCTACGCACAGTCCGCCCGTCGTGAACAGCGCGCCTGCTACGGTCTGCTCCGTAGGCTGTTGTCACAGTGCGATCCGAAGGGAAATGGATGAACGAGTCGCCATCGATTCTTCTTGCGCTCGTCGATGCTGCGATCGTCCTCGCCGCCGTCCTCATCGGATGGGTGGTCACCGTCCTCGTCCTGAGGGGTGCGAAACTTCCCGAGGCGACGGTGAAGCCCAAAGAGGACGAGGACGAGTTCATCCTTGAAACGCCCGAACCGAAGGCTGAGGTGCCTCGTGGTGGAACGCTCGTCGGCCTGCTCGAACGCGCCGCGGTCGCGACCTGTGTCGTCGCCGGGCATGTTGAACTCATCGCTGTCGTCGTCGCAGTCAAGGGCCTTGGACGTTTCGCGGAGCTGCGTGACGATCCGGCCTTCGCCGAGCGCTTCCTCATTGGCACCCTCACCTCGATGCTGTCCGCAGTGTGGGTCGCGCTTTTCGGAGTGTGGGCCATTGACTTCTGGCTGTGAAAACTGCCGGGCTTCATTGGTAGGGGGGATGGGTTGGCTGCGGCCTTGAGTGTGAACTCCTCGCTCAGACACTCCACAAGGTCGATATCGGTATCGCCCAGAGGCGCTCCCCCATGGGCAGGATCTGCTTGCCCGCGTGCAAAACAATGCCAGCCTGGAATTGATCTCCGATCTGTTCGCGTAGGAATGACAGTCCTTTGAAGTCCTTCTGAGAGATCGACATTGCGGCTTTTACTTCGATGCCGATGATGCTTTGCTGTCGGTCTTCGAGGATGAGGTCCACTTCCTGCCCAGTTGAAGTCCGGAAGTGACTGAGGGTGAACGTCTTCGTGGACCAAGTCCGCTGTTTGAGGAGTTCCGTTGCGACGAAGGATTCCATGAGGCCTCCGCAGAGCGAGCTGAGGGTCTGGGATTCAAGGGCCCGAGAGTCAACACCTGCGAGAACGGCGGCGAGACCAGGGTCTTGAGCGAAGACCTTCGGTTTGGAAATGGCTCGTCTTCTGAGGTTGCGTCCCCATGCGGGCAGGGCATCGACAAGGAAGACCGATTTGAGAGCTTCCAAGTAGGAGGGCAAGGAACGTTCCGGGAGGTCAAGTTCACGCGCCACATGTGCGGCGACGAACTCGCTTGTGCCGCTTCGTGCAATGAGGTTCAACAGTTTCGTCAGCCGGTCTGGGTGCTGAATGCCGAACAGTTTGGATGCGTCTTCTGAGAGGACCCTCTCCGTGTATGCGTCGATCCAGCGTTCCTGGCGGCGACGGCTTGTGTTGACGATTTCGGGGAACGCTGAAGTGGTGAGCAGCGTGAAGTATTCAGATCGTGAAAGGTGGGGAACCTCAGGGAGGGTGCTCGTGTTTGTCAGATTCCAGGCGAATCGTGCGAAGTCTTCCACGAAACTGAGGCGCTCACCCTGGCTGAAGCCTCGCAGGTAGAGAGTTTCAGCTCGTCCTGCGAGGCTCTCTTCCGCGCCTTTCAAAGTGGAGAGATTCGAGGAGCCGGTAATGATGAAGCGGCCGGGGCGTCGGTCTTCTTCGAGTGCCCCTTTGATGGCTCGGAAGAGTTCAGGTGCGCGTTGGATCTCGTCGATTGCGAGAGTACCCAAGGGGTATTGACGCACGAAGGCATCTGGGTCGCCCTGCGCTGCGGCGAGCGTTGCCGAGTCGTCGAGATTCACGGCTCGAGCTGGGCGGTTCTTAATGAGTTCTGAGACGAGAGTTGTCTTGCCGACTTGGCGTGCTCCAGACACAGTGAGAACGGGAGTGTCGGAGAGGATCTCTTGTGCTAAATCCGCTGAATTACGCCGAATAATCGATTTTCCCATAGGAGTAGTGTAGTTGCCCATTGCGGTTCTGCAAGATGGTCGCTGCGGTTCTGCAAGCCTTTTGTTGCGGGTCTGCAAGACTCACGTTGCGGTTCTGCAAGGGCTGCGGGCCCGAGCGGTACGCCCTCGGGCACCCTTCGTATAGTGTCGAATCCCCAGTTCCAAGGAAGGAGCATGCGATGAAGAAACGCCCCCTGTATTTCGATTGCGACCCGGGCGTTGACGACGCGCTCGCACTGGCGTACTTGCTGAACTCGCCGGAAGTGTCTCTGGTCGGCATCGGCACGATCTGCGGGAACGTAGACGTCGAACAAACGACCGAGAACGCATTGCGCATCCTCGCCCTCGCAGGCAGGCAGGACGTACTGGTCGCGATGGGGGAGCGCCGCTACTTGACTCGCGAGTACACGCATCGCGCGGTGCAGGTCCACGGCACCAACGGCATCGGGGACGTTGAACTGCCCCCAAGCGACCTCGCGCCCACGGGAGAATCGGCCGCCGAGATGATCCTGCGCCTCTCCGACGAGTACGAGGGTGAGCTTGAGATCTGCGCTGTCGGCCCGCTGACGAATCTGGCCCGCGCCCTCGACCTCGATCCGAGTCTGCCGCAGCGGGTGAAGCAGGTCGTCGTCATGGGCGGGGCCGCCCTCGTGCCGGGAAACGTCAGCCCCGTGGCGGAGGCGAACATTTTCTGTGACCCGGAGGCTGCGAGCGCAGTCGTGCGTGCACCCTGGGACGTGACTCTGGTCGGCCTGGACGTCACTCTTGAGAATGTCATGGAGGAGTCACACCGCGAAGAACTCCTTGCTTCGGAGCAGCTACTCGTGCGAGCTCTGGGGCGAAGCCTCGACGTGTACTACGACTTCTATCAGCCCCAGTTCGGGCGGCGCTGTTCTCCATTGCATGATCCTCTGGCCGCAGCGATCGCCGTCGGCACTGTGAAGGCCGTCGATTCTCCGTGGGTGAATGTCATTGTCGATGACACGGAGGGGCCGGGGCGCGGGCAAACGATCGCAGACCTGCGGGGCCAGAGGCTTGGGCCCGTTGACCAGGAGGGCGCGCACGTTCGCATGGTCCTGAAGACAGATCGCCCCCTCGCGGATCATCTCGTTGCGAGGATCCTGGGACGTGAATAGGGGCTGCAGGGGAGAAATAAAGGTCGTGGAGGAAGAAAGAAAATAGGAAAGCGGTGAGGACCTGCGCTGAGTCTGAGAGGTGCACGGGGCTGAGGCGCGTCTCGGTGATGCTGAGTGTGACTGCGATGCCGGTGAGCAGCAGCTTCGCAGGTGGGCGAAGCTCTTGGCGCCAAGTCAGCGGTCTGTGAAGCGGTATTCCGCAGGGATATTGTGAGCGAGAAGGGTTTCTTCATTCGTCCTTCCGAGCTCTTCGTCAATGTCCGTGCGAGGGCACCTCACAATGAGAACCTCAACGAGACCCTATCGATGGTGTTTGCGAACATTGAGCGATCCTCATATGGGACCAAAGCGGAGAAGGACATGAAGGGCCTCTTCGCCGACATTGACGTTAATTCGCCCAAGCTCGGCAACACTGTTGCTCAAAGAAACCTCAAGCTCGTGAGGATCTTGGACGCGATCGGGGACATGGACTTGTCCTACGGGGAGTCGACGATCGATGCTTTCGGTGACGCCTACGAGTCAGGGGCGCATTGGGACTTCGAGCCTTTCGATGCGATCGTGTCGAAACGTTGGTTGTCGCTATTGATACGAGATAATGCTGTGTGCGATTATGCGCTCGCTGCGTAGACCTTGCGGATAGACGGGATTCCGGTGATCGAGGGTGCCCCCGACCCACATCGCGTCCTCGCGTTAACGCTGCTTCATTGCAGCTTGACCCTCGGCAAAGATGCTGCTTGCACCCACTTGCGGAGATGAGTGCGGGGTGTCGAAAAGTATCGGGTACTGTCAAACTGTATGAGCGAATCACCATATCATCGCCCCTTCCGAGTCTTTTGAGCCAAGTGTTCACTGTATTCCCGCCGTGCCTGTTGATACTCTGCCTCAGTCTTGTTCTTCAGGAGGCCTAGTGCATCACCTGACCAGACGCAGGCGCCATTATGTTTCCCACGCCATGCGTAACGGCCGTCTTCGCGCAGTTGGTACTTCCACGCCATGGCGTAGAGGTCGTAACTCGTCAGATCCCTCTCATTCTTTCGTGCTCGATTCGCCCGCTCGATCAGTTCTTTCGCTGAATATGGATGGGTTTCATTCGGGTCTACTTTGCGCTGGACAATTGTCGTTGGAGAGCCCTGGTTGATCGCAACCTCAAGATCGGCACGGCTAATCTTCTTGCCAGATTGAAGGTTGATCTCTTGCACTAGAGCGATTCGACCCATGTCGGCACCGAGGTCTTCCGCCTCGCCGATGATTTGCCGAAGATCCTGAAGAAAGTCCTCGACTACTTTGGCAGACCGTACGTCGCCGTCCACACGAAGCGAGCGAATAGCATCGCCGGGCGTACTTGCCGCCAGCGGGAGCAACGTCCACGTGATGTCATCAGCTAGGTCCTTTCCGAAAAGCGCAAGCACGAAGTCCCTATAGTTCACGATGCTTTGCTGAAGGAACATGTAGAGAACGCTATTTAGATCGTCGGCCACGTAGAGATGGATGATCTTGTTCCGATAGCCGGTAAGAACCTGAAGGTTCGCTCGTACACCGTCGCCATCAACCGTATCGGGCCAGAGGTGATGTTTGTCCATGTCTGCGATGCAGTGCTCCAGGGAGAACGACCTATAGTCCTCGCCGCGCTTCTTCTTGTAGAAGATGTTTTTCTTGGCCTTGCGGAGGGCAGCTTTGAGGATGAGTTCCCAGGCATTCACAACGAGAACGGTCACGACCTGCTCTCGATAGGTCGTCTGTGGCTTGTTGTAAATCTCGATCGCAGCGAGCATAGCGGCGCGCGAGTTGTCAGAGAGTTTCTTGTGAGAGACGTACGGCCTAGCCATTAGTCACGCCTGTCTCAACGACGCACAGCGTCAATTGACCTCCCAATTGATGGTGAAGAGTTCGCGGCGGGTTTTGGTGGCGTTGAGAGCGTTACGGGCGTTGTCGAGGTATTCCTCGGACTCGTCACGTAGCCGGTTCCGCTCGGTCCGGTACTCGTCTTCGGCGTCGTCAATCTTGCGCCGCCACTGCCGGGCTTCCTGCTTGAACTTGAGTTCCTCTGTCGCACTGTTGGCCTTACGAGCCGCCTTCTTCGCTGTGGCTTCTTTGGCCTGGTATTGGCGAATCTTCGCGTCAAACTTCGCCTTGTGGTCGAGGCGAGCTGCTTCGATGAGTTCTTCCTGCTGGAGGAAGAACCCGGCGTTGCGGTCCTCCACGTCATGGCTGAGCTCGGCGAGCTGGGCGTTCAGGGCGTCCTCGAAGCCCGCGTCGTCCACTAGCTCCATGGTGATGGCTGTACAGTTCAAATCTAAGAGATCCCGGACTTGCTCGTGATCCATGGGGGTCCCGTCTTCGAGGAACCCGGCGGTGAGTAGGTAGGACTCGCGGAGCTGTTGCTTGCCTGCTTTCATGGTGAAGGTGGCTTCTTCGATACGCAGCCGCCCGGACTTCTTCTTAAGACGTTTCGCGACGGCCGTGGCGCGCTCGGAGTCCTTGACCTGGAAGATGACACGAGCGGGCGGGGTGTCGTGGTCCTTGGCGTGGGCAATCACCCACGCGCACAGGTCGCTGGCGTAACGGTACTGGTGTGCTCCCCTGCGGGGCTCGGACTTGAAGTAGTACTGGCCGGTCGGGATTCCCGCCTCCGGGGCATCGTGCAGGGTGAACTGAGTGCCGGACTCGTTGAAGGTGGCGATGTTGCCGAGCTCGTGCCGTGTAACGTCAATGAGGAGCCGCTCGAAGGCGTTGAGGACGACGCCGGTTTGGGCGTCGTAGGACTTGAGCTTGTCGCGCACCTTCGGATCGAGGTTGTCGAAGACCTTGGCTCGGGTCTTCTTCATCTCCCGGTTGATCTGCTTCGCATATTTCGCTTCTAGCGCGGTGAAGGCGGCATCGATCTCGGTGGCGGTTTTGCAGTTGTCGAGAATGTGGGCGATGTTCTTCTCGAAGTCCAAGCCGTCCTCAATCTGCCCGAGCACCTCGTCTGAGGCACCGAATACGGATGTAAACAACTCGAACTTTTCAGTGAGGAGTTCAAGGATGCGCTCCTCGGCAAGGTTGCCTTTGTTGGAGAAGTTGACGACCACGACGTTATGTTTCTGGCCGAAGCGGTGGACGCGGCCGATGCGCTGCTCGATGCGCTGCGGGTTCCACGGCAGGTCATAGTTGACCATCATCGAGCAGAACTGCAGGTTGATCCCCTCCGCGGCGGCTTCGGTGGCGATCATAAGGCGTCCACGTTCACGGAACTCATCCACGAGGGCTTTACGACGGTCGGCGGCAGGGATTCCGGTGACGAGGTCGCCACCCTGATTTTCCTCGAGCCAACGCTTATAAATGGCGTTTGCCTCGGTACTGTTGTTGGTGCCGTTGAATAGCACGAGGCCGTCGCCCCAGCCTGCCTCACGGAGTGAGCGGGCGAGGTAGTCCTGGGTGACGGTTGAGTCGGTGAAGATGATCGCCTTCTGAGGTGCCCCGATTTCATGCAGCTTTGCGAAGCCCTGCTCGAGGGCATCAACGAGCTTGACCGCTTTCTGGTTGACGGTGATGGAGCGGGCGAATTTCGCATACTCGCGTAGCTCCTCGACCTCACCGAGCATAGCTGTGCGCTGCCCCGGGTCGATCACCTCGTCGCTCCCGGAGGCGTTTTCTGCTTCCTCGCGCAGCTCGCTGGTGATGTCTGGATCGGCGACGAAGCCACCAGCGTCGTTACGGCGACGCCCTGCCCGCACTTCGGCGTCAAGGCGGTCAGCAGTTCTCTCGAGAGTGGATGCGACGGCGTAGGATGAGGAACCCAAGCGTTTGCGCATGATGAGCGCCGACAGGTGGCGCTGCGACTTTGCGAACGCCCACAGGAACGGGCGCTGCAAGTATTCGTTGATCTTGTCGTACAGCTCGACCTCCGCGTCGCTGGGGGTGAAGGCGACGGTCAGGGGCATGCGCTCGGTAAAGCGAATGTACTTATCGGCATCCTTACGCAGCGTCCGCTTCGCCACGAGCGCGACGCGTTGGGCGAGGTCGTCGTTACCTACGCCGTCGGGATTATCGAGGTAGCGTTCCTTGAACGTATCGAGCGAGTGGAAGTAGTCTGGGGCGAACACGGAGACGAGCCCATAGAGTTCCTCGAGCCGGTTCTGCAACGGGGTCGCAGTCAGCATGACGGTCTTGGTTGCAGCCTGGCAGATGCGTGCCACGTTCGCTGCGATCCTCGCTTGTCCGGTCCAGTGGGAGCGCAGTCGGTGGGCCTCATCGCACACCACGAGATCCCAAGTGCGGATCATCTTCATGGTCTGCGAATTTGCGAACTCATACGAGCAGATCAGAATCTGATCCCGAGCTCCCGGCCCTGTCAGCTCGTCAATGTTCGTACGGTCCAGCAGCGAGGCAGGCAGGGCGAATTTTTCGTCGAGTTCCTGCTTCCACTGCTGGCGCAGCGACGACGGCGCAATAATCAAGATCCGCCGGTTTCGTTGTGCCCAATACTGAGAGATGACGATACCGGCCTCGATCGTTTTTCCGAGCCCGACCTCGTCGGCAAGGATCACGCCATCCAAGAATGGGGTTTGCAGGGCGAACAGAGCGGCGTCGATCTGGTGGGGTTTGGGCTCCACCTGAGCATCGAACAGCAGCCCGGCGAGCTTACCGACATGGTCGGACGCGTACGAGCGGTCGAGCTCGTGGGCGTAGAGCTTGGCTTGATAGTCACTTAAACGCTGCAACGTTGACCGCCCCTTTAGATTTCCCACCGATCGGGGGTAGACACCTTATAGTTCACGCCGATCGCAGCAAAGTGCTTCATCGCGGCCTTGATTTTCGCGTTCTCGCTTGGGCGGCGCTTCATCGGATCCTGGCTCGACTTGGTCTCTCTCACCAAGTACAAGTGCTCAGCGCTGTCCTCGACTTTGATGATCGCCCAGTCCGGGTTGTAATCACCCACAGGTGTTGGCACACGGAACTTGTCGGGAAGCTTCATGAACAATTTGATGTCCTCACGCCCATCCAAGTATTGGGCGAACTGCCGCTCGACGGCAGAGTCGAGGACCAGGTAATCGAAGTCCGTCTTCTCCTTGTTCGTCACCTGGTAGAGCTGGTCGATAAACCGATCCTTCTCTTCCAGCCCATCTTGCTGGAGTTCGCGCAGCTCGTAGATAGATCCGCCGATCGGCTCATACTGAATGCCATTGATCAACGTGTGGGCAAGCTCCGTCTCGATGCGCTCCGTAACCATCTTGATGAAGTCATTCGGATTCGTGAGGAAGTCGCCGATGCGCCCGGAGCCGAGCAAGATGTCAATAATCGTCTTCCGTGTCAGCGACGTAGCTTCCTGGAGCTGGCTGATGATATCCGGCAGCGGGTAGGAGTCCGTGAGCACCGCCGAACGCAAGCCGAGCTCCATACCCTTCGGACCGCCACGGGTGATCTCCAACCCGGTGCGGGTCACCTGGATGCGAATCGGGTCGATTTCCGGTGCCTGCTTGATACTCGCAATACTCCGATTGATGAGATCCTCGCGGTCAAGGGCAACGCGGTATGTCGTGCGGGAGGTAATTGCCTCCCAGAAATCTTCGAACTCTGGTGTGGCGTAGACCTGCTTGTTGAGCTTTCGAGCGATCCGCTTGCGCTTGGGCTTCACGAGCGTTTCGATCTTGCAGCCATCAACAATGCGGATGACGTCTTCCTCGTAGCCTGCGAACTCATCGGGCAGGTTAACGGTGAAGCCAAGCTGCTCGGGTACCCACGTGTCCATGACCTCACCCGCAGCGTTGATGTAACCCTGACTAAGAAGCAAGTCGTAGATGAGGCCGGAGCGCTTGGTGCCGAGCCGGGTTTCCTTGCCAGTCGCTGGGTCGACAACTGGAAGGGCCGCGAACTCGGTCTTACGCACGTACCCGATCGTCACACCTGCGCTCTTGTACTCATCCTGCAGGGCGGAAGCGAACGCCTTGTACGACTCGTTCGCCACGACAGTGAGCTGTGCGGTGCCAACGTCCTTGATACGCTCACCCTTCTGGTTCACCGGGAGACGCAGACCACGGCCGATGGTCTGGCGGCGCTCGGTCTCGGTGGACATGTCACGCAGCGTACAGATCTGGAACACGTTCGGGTTATCCCACCCCTCACGAAGCGCCGAGTGGGAGAAGACAAACCGCACCGGCTCATCCATACTGAGCAAGCGAGCCTTGTCCTTCATGATGAGCTCATAGGCATCATCGTCGGCCTTGGTTTTGCCCGAGGAGTCCTTGAACGTCATCTGGGCGTTCTTTCCCTTACCGGCCTTCATCTGTGCGAAGTAGCCAGAGCGGGCTTCGACAGGGTCAGCTGGCAGGAACGCGTGCGCGGTCGGGTTCTTCGCACGCTCCTCTTCATAGATGGTGTCGAAAGCCTCGGCAAAGGGGCCGCTGGCATCAAGATTGTTGATGCCCTCGCCGAGGTAAGAGGCGACCTTGTCAATGAAGAACAACGAGAGCACCTTGATGCCACGCTCGTGAACCTGGATCTCCTTGCGGATGTGTTCGCGGATGGTCTCGCGGATCATCTCGCGGAACACAGCCTCCTGGTTATCACCGATCGCCTCACCTACACGCAGGTAGCCGTAGTTGGTCAGCTCAATCTGCTCTGGTTGGACGCTGATCTCGTTAATCCGCCAATTCCCCTCATACGCCGGGTTCCCACCAGACAACCGCTCGAGATCTGCGCCTTGGGTGGCGTTGACCTTCTTCTTCGCATAAGTGCCATCCTTCTTCTTCACCACCAGCTCAAGGCTGGCTTTGAACGGGTCGCGCTTGACCTCCAGTAGCTTCACGTATGGCTTCGCAGCGCTGCCGAGTTCGAGGGCGTCGGAGACGACGATCTTCTTGACGAGCTCCAGGCGATGCGCATCAAGCGGATCAAGCCGGTATACGACGTTGCGAGTTGTACGGTGAGTTGCCGAGTAACGTAAGGTGCAGAGCGGGTTGAGATTAGCAAGCGCTGATTGGGCAAGCTGGGACTCCATGTTCTGCGGTTCATCCATAATGACGATCGGCCGGGTTGCTTGCAAGTAATCCAGCGGCCGCAGTCCTGAGAGCTTGTCTCTGGTCTGGTGGATGATGCGGGTGTTCTTGTCGCCCTTGATCGAGTTGATCGTCATCACCAGGAACTGCAAGCTCGTTGCCGTCGCGAAGTCACGCACAGTCTCCGCCCTGTCGCCCGAATAGACGGTCTCATCCATGTTGATCTGCGGGTACAGGTGACGGAAGTGCTCGCGCATTAACTGGATGCTCGTCTTCACGCCCTCACGGATCGCGACCGACGGCACCAAGATGATGAACTTGTTGAACTGGTACTTGCTCGCGAGCTCGAACGCCGTCCGCAAATACACGTACGTTTTACCAGTGCCGGTCTCCATCTCAATATCGAACTGAAGCCCATCCACCAGGGTGTCGTTAACCTCTAAACCGTTGCGGTCCTGCACCCGGCGCAGGTTCGCGGCAATCGTCTCCTCATCCAGGACAAGATTGTTACCGTAGGCACCGATCTCGACGGACAGGTCGAGCGCGTCTGGCGCTAGGCCAGGGATGTCGAGCGCCGGGTTTGGCGAGTAGTCTTCCAGCTTGGTGACGAGCTGGTCGGCATCGACAGGCTGCCCATCGAACAGGTCCGTGACGGCCTCGATGGCGCTGGTCTGGTAGGGCTGGCGGGGATCAAACTGAAAACGCATCACTCAGTCCTCGCCTTACGCCGTCCACAGATCAACATTGTGAGTCTTGCACTCCTGCACCAGATTCGTCTTCAGCTCATCATTGCCCTTGAACGCATCCTCCAGGATCACGAGCCGCTCCGACTCCTTCGCGACCATCGCACGCAACTGATCCAGGGTCGGGGTCTTGTGCTCATCGAGGTAGGCCAACACGAGCCCATCAGCCACACTGAACGCCTCGAGACCCTCGACGTTGACCGTCTCGATCTTCTCCGACAACGAGAAGCCAAGCTTCAACAACACCTCAGTCAGCAGCGCCTCGGGGCGGGCATGATCATCAGCCGAATCAGCAAGATCCACGAACAAACCAACCAGCTCATCCTCAGACAGGCCTGAGTCCGCCTTCCACTTCGTAAAATTCGTGTCCACCAACTTGTAAGCACGGAACCCCATGTCCAGAGCATCCGCTCGGCTATCCAGCTTCGCAACCTCATCCTCGAGGATCTTCTTGCCAGCAAGACGGATACGCGCGCGGGAAAGGCTAGAAATTGTGTCATATCCTGCTTTGCGAGCGTCGGATTGCGCGTCGGTCGCCTCTGGGAGCTGAATCGAGATACAAGAGCGGTGGTCGCCTGTTTCGACATTGGACGCCAACACAGCTTGTGCGGTACTCCCGGAGCCAGCAAAGAAGTCCATAACTATGTCGCCAGACATTACCCCAGCTGCTTCAAGGAGAACCTGGATTAGCTTTACAGGCTTAGGATTCTCGAAGTAAGCCTTAGGTATACCGACCTTATCGAGGTCATTTGCGCCTGTTGTTGTTGTCAGGCCAGTAATAGTGTCTTTCAAGATCGTCTGATCCACGGAGCGCACCTTTGTGTAGACGCGCCACTCTCCATCATCAGCCTCCCGGAAGAATAGCTCGCTGGCCTTTTGAGCGATCTTTTCACGGCTCCAGCGATAGGCGTGAAACTCATGGGTTCCGTTATTGTTCTTCTTCGGTGAAATCTTCACAAACCCCGGATACAGGTGGGCGTCGCCTCTGTCTGCGGTTCTTACTTCTCCGCTGTTGGGGTTGTAATAGATGTCAAACACGAGATTAGGGCGGGTTTCTTCATTAAATTTTGAGTTCGAGTTGTACAGCTCGTTTTTGACAACAAAAGGACCGATCTCATCAGATTGGAGTGCATAGTCGAAACCTTTATATGTCTCCGGCATCAACGGCTTTACCATGCTGACTCGCACGTCAAACTCGGGAGCGCGTCGCCGATCCTTCGCATAACAGAGTATGTACTCTTTCGTGATTGCGGCACCGTTAGTCGATATTTGTCGACCTTTGGGGTTACTTACCCAAGTGAACGTATTCACATAGTTGTTCTCGCCAAATATCTGATCGCAGAGCGCTCTCAGCGTGGCTTGCTCGTTATCGTCAATGCTGATGAAAATTACGCCATCCTGTGTAAGCAGGTTCCGGGCAAGTTTGAGGCGCGGGTACATCATGTTGAGCCAGTTTGAGTGAAAGCGTCCTGCTGACTCGGAATTGGTGGAGAGCTTACCGCTATCGTCGGTCTGGCCGGTGAGTTCGAGGTAGTGACAAATCGAATCGGCGTAGTCGTCGGCGTAGACGAAGTCGTTGCCTGTGTTGTACGGCGGGTCGATGTAGATCATCTTGATCTTGCCGTAGTAGTGCTTTTGGAGGATCTTCAACACTTCGAGGTTGTCGCCTTCGATAAACAGGTTCTGGGTGGTGTCCCAGTTGACGGAGTTCCTTTTGTCCGGCATGAGCGTCGCAGTGGTCGGGGTCTGGGCTGCGCGGATTGCCTCGCGCTTACCGGGCCACGTGAGGCCGAAGCGTTCACGTCCATCCTCAACGTCGATGCCGAGGATGGTCTTGAGGGTGTCAAGGTTGATTTTGCCGTCGACTGCAACCTCGGGGAAGAGTTCTGCGAGCTTGGCGGCTGCTTCGGTGGTGAAGTCGGGAGTGGTGCGTGGTACTTCGTTGAGTTCTTCGGTCATTGCTTGCTCCATGGGTTCGTAAGAGTCGGGGTGCCTCCGGCGTTGCTGCCGCTGAATGCTGTTTGGGTGGTCAGCTGCGGTGCCGGGCTGGGTGGGCGCGTCGCTGCTACCCGTTTCTCCAGGTAGAGACCGGCGGATATCAGTCCTCTACTCAACGCGCTCGCCTTTCTCGTCGTGGCTGGCGGGTGCGATCGCGGCGACTTGTTCGAGGCTGCAGTTCAGTTCGGTACAGATCCTGGCAAGGACGTCGGTGGTGACGTTGCCGTCTTTGCCCATCTTGGCGATGGTGGCTGCGGACAGGCCGGTGGCGAGGCGGAGGTCTTCTTTGGTCATGTCGCGGTCGATGAGGAGTTTCCACAGGGGTTTGAAGGTGATCTTCATCGCTGGTCTCCTTCGCTGGGCTGTGGGTCGTGGTGGTCGGTGGTTTCGGTGTTCCAGGTGAAGCCGTAGAGGGCCTCGGCACCTTCGCCTAGATGGATGACTTGGGCTGGGGCGACGCGTTCTTCGGCCTTGGTGCCGTAGGCCTTGGTGGCGTCGAAGGAGAAGAACACTTGCTTCGGCTCGCCCGCTCTGCTGGTGAGGTTTGCGGTGTTGGTGTAGACGGCAAGGAGTTCCGCGACGGGAGCGAACGCAATCAGTTTGATGATGGCTGAGTCGTGGATGAGGAACGGCAACGGTGTGGAGCGCAAGACGGCGATGTCGAGAGCGACGAGGTGATTGAATTTCGCACCGGAGCCGGTGTCGCCGTTGTGGTCGAAGGTGTAGGAGACGCCTTTGGTGACGGCTTTGAAGGTGAAGATCGGGGCCTTCCGCGGTTCGCTCGGATACAAGGCATCCATCACGTCTCGCATCTCGGCGTTGATCTGCGTGGTGAGTTCACCGAGCGTAGCAGGGATGCTTTCCTCGATCTCCTTCTTGAGGGCTTTGCGTTCTTCTTTGAGCTTCTGGTTGCGGTCGAAGGTGCGGATCTGCTCGTCAAGCTGGGTGATCTTCGTGTGCACTTCGAGGGAGCGTTGGTAGGTTTCGTCATCGAGCTGCACGGATTCGCCGAGCGAGACGATCCTTGCTTGCTGCGCCCGGATTTCCCGCTTCAGAGCCTCGACCTGGGTGGTGTAGAGGCGGCGTTGTTCGGTGAGCTGTTCTTCGAGAATGCCGGTGAGAGCATGGTGGTAGTACTCGACGGTTTCCAGGTGCTCGCGGTTTGTATGGGGGAAGTAGGTGTAGAACTCTTCGAGGTCATCGGTGGTGATGCGAGTGCGACCGGCGAGGGTGGCTTCCACGATCGCCAGCTTCCCTGTCAATTGGTCGAGTTGCTCAGTCAGGGGCCGCAGCTGGACACGGAGGAGTTGTTGTTCTTGGCGGGCCTTGCGGTCGGCATCGAACAGGTCAAGATCGGCCTGTCGATGGACACGCGTTGCCTCAGCCTTCGCTTCAGCGAGCTCACGCTCTGCCCGGTCGCGGTCGGTCTTTTTGGTGAGTTTGATGTAGTTCGAGTACTGGCCCTTCGCCATCGCATCTAGCGCATCGACCTCGCTGCGCACTTTCGCGTAGCGGTCCTGGATTTCCTCGATCTCTGCATACGCACCAAACAACCGTAGTAGCGCGGCCGCGCCGCTGGTGTCGCTCTCGCGTGGGGCTGCGGCGAGGGGCTTGTCGAGCATCGCAATCCCGGATTCATCCACGCGGGAGAATCGGCCCACCAGGTCACGCCACGATGTGCCCGCCTCGTCGAGTCCGTAGGAGGTGAGCAGGAAACCCATGTACTCATCGATCGACATCTCGTCGCCGGGGATGGTCCAGCCGGGGTCTTGGTAGGTGGCGACGAATCCGGGACGTGAGGTGTCGCGGGAGAAGTGACGGCTAGTGCCGTGGATGCGCAGCGTGAAATAGATGACGTGGTGTCGTACCGCCGTCGCCATCGTGACCGCATCCGAGCTCAAGAAATCACGGCCACCGTAGACGAAGTCGATGATCTGCAGAACGGTGGACTTGCCGATCGAGTTTTGCGCCCCGTCGGCGCCTTCGATAATGTTCAGCCCGGCATGGAACTCAATCACCGGCCGTTTCTCACCGTGGCGTTTGAAGGCTGGGGACCAGAGTCTAGTGAGCACGAGCGATCACCCCTTGGTCGGTATCGAGGCTGAGGGTGCCGAGCGTGAGCAGCAGCGTGAGGGCGTCGATCATGTCCTCGGTCGCCATCTGCCCCTCGAGGCGGTCGTGAAGATCGGCGACGCTCACGGGCGCAGTATCGAGGCTGCGCATGATGGTGACGAAGTCAGCGAGGACGGTTTCGTTGAAGCGGTAGAGCTTGTTCGGGAGTCGGATCATGCGCTCACCGCCACGGTCCTTGGTGTGAACAGGTCGCAGATCTGGATCATGAACGCCACGACAACCCCGCACGCGTACCGGTCAACCTCGGTGTGCTCGTGGATCCATGCGGTCAGGCGCTGCCAGATGTCGTACTGGCTCATGCCGCTGTCATCCAAGACGTCCCATGCAGATTGAATCTGGCGGCGCATCTTCGAAAACTTGAAGTCCCCTTGAGCTTCGAGAGCCATGGCGGTGTTGCGGACGACGGGCTCGTAGGTGGCCATCGCGTCGAAACACAGGCGCAGGAGCGCCATGTCGTCGATTTTCTCTTTCAGCTTCACGACGCTGTAGTTGGTGTCGCGGACTACCTCTTCGAAGGGCAGCTGGTTGATGACAGCGAGCAGTTGGCTGATCTTGTGGTCCAGCCCGAGAGGAGCAAGGCTCTCGTCGACGTTCTCTGCTGCGGTGAGTGTTCGGTTATGGGCTCGCAGCTGGGCGAGATCGGCCTCAATGTGGGCAAGGTTGAAACGCTCCGCACACGGCTTGCACAGGACTGCGAAGTCGTCCGGGCCGAACGGCTCGGTGGCGTCGTCGAGAAAGACGATGTCGTAGGAGGCCTGTGAGGAATCGTGAGACCGGGTCCGAAGCGGCGTGCAACAGGTGGCGCAGCCACGTGAGCGCGTCAGAAGCAAGTCACGATTCTTGGTGAGCGCGGCATGGATCTTCGCACGCCTGAGCACTGCGGCGGTCCTGTCGGGCAGTCCGGCTTTCTCGTGGAGGATGCCGACGAGCAGCTCGGCGACGTCGTACTCGAAGTTCTCCAGATCTACGTGTTCGTCGTGGGCGGCGATGTTCTGGGCGATGAGTTCCTGGGTGGCCAGATCCAACCCGTAAAGGCGTTCAACGAAGGCGTCGATGTCGAGGTGAGCGCAGATCGCATTGGCAAGCTTTTTGGAGAATGCCGAATCGCGGGATGCCATCGACTCGAGCACCGAGTCTGACGGCAGTGTCGATGGGTCTGGGTTGGTGTCCCATTCGTCTTCGGTGACTGTGGTGAACATCGAGATTAGTTCACGCATATACGGGGCGCGCGAAAGCCCTCCGGGCACAGCAGGCTCGAGGCATTTAGCCAGTTCAAAGAACTTCATCGCCCTCCTTGCCGAAAAGCCTCACGGTTCCTCACAGATTCGCCTCACGCTTTCTCACGGCCTGGCAGCCCCCGATTTCTAGGGTTTTAACCAGATACCACGACCAGTCGCGGTCACCACGAACGTGAAGACGTTCTTCACATCTTACCGTGAGCCGCCGACAAATTGCGGCTCAACACGAGTGTGCAGACCACACGACTGGCCAGGTGTCTCGATCGGGAAGCGTACGGTCTGGTCGTCAACAGAAAACAAGTTCATACGGAGGCTCGCTAAGCGCTTGGCGGATACCTGCGACCACCCCTGGCAACCGGGGTTGCTCGCGGGGTCCGTCTTTCTGTGCTTAGCAACTCGTCTTCGAACTTGACGCGCACACGCGGGTCTCCCTTCTCACGAAGGGAAAACCCTGATGGCTACCGAGCCGAAAACTATCAAGATCCAGCTCAAGCACGAGCGCACCGAGGGGATCAGCGAGCGCTATCCCACCACCAGCGTCACCTATGTCATAACGGCCAGCGAAGCGCAGATCATGGTTGAACGCGACCTACACCTGCGCCGCCAGGAAGCGGCAGATCCAGAACAGGTAGAGCGTCGCAGTTTTCACGAGATCTGTGACGAGCTGGGTAAGCACGATTACAACAACGCGAAGCAGCACCTTCGTAACACAACCTATCGGTCCGTGTCGGCAAAGGATGACGATGACGAGATACCCGTCATTGACGCTGTTGCCTCTAGTACGGAGGATCCGCGATCCCGGGTATGGACGGGGCGGCGAGAGGAGTATGGGCAGCTTAGACCAGATCAGGCATGGGTCACTCAGCTTGAGGTACGTGAGGCCTTGGCGAGTCTCGATCCGAAGGATCGCCTGGTGGTGGTTGGCGTCCATATGTATGGCTATACCCAATCCCAGATCGCTCGCGTTTTGGGCATATCTCAACCAGCGGTGGCGAAGAGGCTGAAGAAGGCCGAAGAATGCCTGCGCGAGCTTCTGTCCTAGATCGGTTATAAATCCGCTCTGCCCGAAGCCCTTCCTCTGCAAGGCCACCCCGCCACTTCCGGCTCCCGGTCTTGTATAGGAAGGGAGGCCCGCTGATGCGGCACCATCTGAATCTCGACCTCGCAGACCACCAGCCTCGTGAAAAGGTTGTGGGTCTGCGCCGGGTCACCCTGCGCGAACGCCTCGCCAGGCTCATCCTTGGTGAATCGCAGACGTTCACTGTGGTTGTCCCCGGTGACAGCGTCGACCAAGTCACCGTCACCCAACACTCCGACGAGGACAACGACCTCATGGCACTGGCCGATGCGGTTGGTGTCACCCGGAGCGGTGGTGATGCAGCGTGAACGTCACCGAAGCTAACCGCTACATCCCGGCGCTGAACCGGATCGCGGAGGGGGTCACGATGCTGGTCTCTGCGATCGAAGAGGCCGCGTGGGAATCGTTCGAGGATCACTCAGGTATGTCGGGTGCTCGCCCGATCGCCGCAGCCCAGCTCGCGCAGCCTGCGCTGAAAGCTGCAGCCGAAGAGTGCGAAGCCACCCACCAGCTACCTGCCCCGGCTCCGGCACCGACTCCGGAGGTTGTGCAGGTGTCGTTGGAGCAGGTTCGTACGGTGTTGGCGCGCTTGTCGCAGGCAGGCTTCACCGCGCAGGTTCGTGAGCTGATCCAAGCGGCTGGCGCGAGCAAGTTCTCCGAGGTCGACCCGTCGAAGTATGGGCAGCTGCTGGAGCATGCGGAGGCGATGACTGATGCCTGACCAACACGCCATGTTGAGTGCCTCGGGAGCGCACCGGTGGTTGGAATGCCCACCGTCGGCAACCTTGGAGGCGGGGATGCCGGACTCGTCATCGTCGGCTGCCGAGCAAGGTACTGCTGCTCATGCGTTGGCGGAGTGGAAGCTGTACCGAGCACTCCACGAGGCCCGTACCATCAAGCCAGTCTCGACCTGGATTGATGAGGAGATGGAGTCGTTGACCGATGACTACGTGGCCTTCGTTCAGGAGCGACTACGCGATGTGCGGCAAGTCTGTGCTGATCCGCAGGTGCTCATCGAGCAGCATTTGGATTTCAGCCACATCGTGCCCGGCGGGTTCAGTACCGGTGACTGCGTCAGCATCGCTGAGCCCACGCTTCAGATCATCGATTTGAAGTACGGCCAGGGAGTCATGGTCGAGGCCGAGCAGAATCCGGAGCTTATGTTGTGTGCGCTGGGAGCGTTGGACGCGTTCGGGTCGCTGTACGACATCACCGAAGTGGCGGTGACGATCTACCAGCCCAGGCGCTCGAACGTCTCCACGTGGACGATCTCGGTGGTCGAGTTGGAGGCGTGGGCAGAACAGGTGGTCAAGCCTCGTGCCGCGTTGGCAGCTAGCGGGGATGGCGAGTTCGCGTCCGGCCCATGGTGCCGGGTTTACAAACTCGCACCAACCTGCCGCGCCCGCGCCGAAGCAAACCTCACGCTTGCCAAGCATGAGTTCGCACCACCTGCCGAACTCAGCGACGCCGAGATCGCACAGGTTCTGGCCCAGCTGCCGGACCTGAAGGCCTGGGCTGCCGATGTGGAAGCGCATGCGCTGTCGCTGGCAGTGAACCAGGGCAAATCCTGGCCTGGATTCAAGCTCGTCGAAGGCCGCTCGATCCGCAAGTACGTGGACGAAGAGGCCGTTGCCGATGCCGCGCAGGCTGGCGGTGTGACCGACATTTAGGAACGCAATCTCAAGACCATCACCGCGCTGGAAAAACAGCTTGGCAAGAAACGCTTCACCGAACTCCCCGGAGATCTGGTGGTCAAACCTTCCGGTAAGCCAACACTCATTCCCGAATCTGACAAGAGGCCAGCTCTCACCATGAGGGACGCGGCCACCAACTTTTCGGCCACCAAAAACACTGACAAGTAAGGAGACAAGTATGTCTGGCATCAACAACCCCACCCGCGTCATTACCGGCGAGGTCCAGCTGTCCTACGCCAACCTCTTCGAGGCGCAGGGCATCCACGGAGGAGAGCCCAAGTACTCCGTGTCCCTGATTATCCCCAAGGACGACACCGAGACCCTGGCCAAGATCGAAAAGGCCATCGACGCCGCTATCGAGGCGGGGATCGGCAATTTCGGTGGCAAGCGCCCCAACAAGGCCGCCCTGAAGCTCCCGCTGCGTGACGGTGATATCGAGCGCGATAACGAAGCCTACGCTAACGCGATGTTCGTCAACGCCAACTCGACCGCCCCGCCGCTGGTCGTGGGTACGGATCTGCAGCCCATCCTGGACGCCCACGAGGTCTACTCGGGCTGCTACGCGCGGGTAAGCATTCCGTTCTACGCGTTCAACACGAACGGCAACAAAGGCATCGCCTGCGGGCTGGGCAACATCCAGAAGCTCCGCGACGGCGAACTGCTTGATGGTAATCGCATCAGTGCCGAGGTCGACTTCGGTGGCTTCACGGCAGCGTCTGACGACTTCCTGAACTAGGAGATAAGGACACCGAAATGACTGAGTGCTACGAAGCGGCCCTTGCAGCGCACAACACGACGTTGATCTACGAGCTCATCGACCTTCTCATTGGCTTCCTGCTCAGCGAGCTCACCTCGTTCGTGGTCAGTCGATGGATGATCCGCCGTGATCGCAAGCGTATCAACCAGCTCATAGCTGACACCGAAGCCGAGCTCGAGAAGTACCACACTGACCGAGAGAACTAACCCCTCATCCGTGCTGGGAGGGAATCATGCCTACTTCTGGGTTTTGGTTCCCTCCTAGCACCTTTGTTCTTAAGAGCTGTAGCGTATGCATGAACTTTTCGTTGACATCGAGACCTTTTCGCCCGTGAACCTTGCCAAGACCGGAATCTACCCCTACGCAGACCATGACGCCTTCGAACTTCTCCTGTTCGGCTATGTGATCGATGGTGGCCCGGTTGAGGTCGTTGTTCTTGCCTTTGGTCATCAGCTGCCGGACGAGGTGCTGGCGGCGCAGAATCCTAAATTTGCACACACTCAAGCGGCGCCTCGAAGTGCTGCTCAGGGTACAAAACATGTTGCAATCACCCCTAGAATTCAGCGCGTGAGACCCTTTCGGGGAGGCGGGTGTGAATCTGGGCCTTTGAGTGCTCTTCCGAATGAACGGTGGGTGCTTGTGGGTTAGGGTCGAGACTCTCGATGCTGAAAGTTCCTGCACGCATCATCATGAGAGAGTCTCGACGTGTTCAACGCCTACCTTGATCTCGCCTGCCGTGAGCAAGGCCCCGGGCTTAGTCGAGGCTGGTCTGGAAGCGAGCGGGCTGCATCTGGGTGAAGGCCGCGCGGTGGGCAAGGACTATGGCACGAGGGTGTGGAGCGCTGGCTGGCGCACGTGCCGCCAGATTGGCGTGCGACGATGGTGCTGGTGTGGTTGGCGCGTTATGGTTGCCGCGAATGTGGTCATCTGTGGCGCCACGATTTGACCTAGGCCGCCCCGCCTCGGGCGAAGCGCGATGGCGTGTTGAAGGAGGAGATCCGCCGGGTGCGTGGGGACAACTGTGGGGCGTTCGGTGCCCGGAAGATGTATGTTCTGCTCAACCGGGGCGAGATCGCCGAGTGCCGTGGGGCTGGTCATGTCGCCCGCTGCACGGTCGGATGCATTATGGGCGAGATGGGTGTCAGCGGTATCCGGAAGGGCGAAGTCACCTACGACGAGCAGGTCTGCCCCCAAGGAAGCATGTCCGATGGATCTGGTGAAGTGGCATTTTGGTGTGCTCGCGTCCACCAGCTTGTAGGTGGCATACATTACCTATGTGACAACATATTCGGGAGGGGTGTACGTCGCGTTCGTCACCGACCTCTACTCGGCTCGGATCCTCGCGTGGTCCACTTCGATCAGCCTGTACACCGACCTCGTCTTGGATGCGTTGATAATGGCGATCTGGCAGCGTAGGCGCGACGGAGGCGAACTGAAGGGCCTGATCCGTCATTCGGATCGGGGTGTGTGTTACCGGGCGATCCGCTAGGGGCAAGCCCTCGTTGATTGTGATGCTGTCACTTCGGTGGGCTCTAAGGCAGACTCCTGCGACAACGCGCTTGCCCAAGCACTCAACTTCCTCTACAAAGCCGAATTCGTGGGCAAGAAGGGAGCCTTGGGAATCGAGCAACGACGTTGAGATCGTGACGGCTCAACGGGGCCGCTGGTGCAACACCAGACGCCCCCACTGCGTAATCAGCATGCACACCCCCAAAGAACACGAGACCACCCATACCCCGGGGATTGGCAGCAGGCACCAACTCGTCCAAGCTGGGCACTAGATTGTCATGCGTGTCCATCATGGGATCATAGGATCACGAGATGATCGTCGAAAGCACCAACGCCACCGTCGACGGGACCTGGCAGCTCATGGCCTTAGCATCCTCGTGAACTCAAGGGCTGGCACTATCAGGCAGCGGGTTCGCTTGCGACTCCTACATGAAGGACTAGCGAATAAGCGTTTTGGGAGACAATTCTCCGTATCGGGCTGGCTCTGCGATGCCTTGTGCGAGCAGCGGGTGCTTGTTTAGAATCGGCTCGACGGTGTCGCGCAGCCAGGTGGTCGAAATCCCAGAACGGGTGGCGACATCATCGAGTGCGACAAGGATTTTGTAAATCGAGTGGTCCGAGAAGTTTCGGTAATGCCGTTTTGTATTCCTCGTGGTCTTTGGCTGCAAGCCGGGAACATCGAGGACCCGGTGGTTCCACAGTTGGGCACAATGAGCGACCCGGTTACGCAAATACACAAATGACTTCACTTGGCCCGGCAGGAGTTTACGAGAGGTATTCATCGAGCCTGCGATGTCGTTTAACACCCCGGAAGTGCTTGAAGCCTCGATGAGGCGGGACAGGGTACCGAAAGAGAATGCTTCCACCGCTACCCAAATCGGCATGCGGTTGTATGCCTCGGGTTTGTAGGTGTGCCCTTGCTTGATCTCATCGCGATAGTGCGTGACGAAAGCTTCCTTACTGCGATCAAGATTAGCGAGTGCATGTTCTTCGACACGTTCAGCATTAGCATGAGGTGACTGGGTAAATCCTTCGCCCCGCGCGAACGTCCCGGTTACCCCAACACGGTGACCATAAGCGAAGGCGAATCGGGTGCGTAGGAGTACTTCAAGCGGGTGCAGTAGTTCGTCACAGACAGACACCAGCTCCTGCTCAGCATCGTAGAGAGCACACACGGTGTCGAATGAGGTGCCATCAAAGAATCGGTTATTTCCTTGAGTGGGGTCGTGCTGCCAATGCCGGAAGTACCCGGAGAACCGATAGTAGTTCACCCGCGCGAGGAATCTCGCCGCAGCTGCGGAGTCGTCGATGCGCATACCGCGCTGGCTGAGCAGCTCTACCTGTTGCTCGTAGCTCAGCCAGTTTTTCGGCATGGGGATGTCTCCAAAGAAATGAAAGGCCCCGGTCATTTGTGCGTTACCCGCAAGGGGAAGAGGCCTGACCGGGGATCTATCACTTATCACCCTATGACATTGCATCTCCCTGACGCAAGGTTATTGCTGCCGAGATGCTCAGAACCGGGGCAGCTGAGGGGTGTAGAGGTGAGAGCCTGGCGCAGCCGCACCCGAAAGACACACAAGCGTTGCGTCGCGCCGCTAGCCAAGGCTCTTGAACGCGGCTACCTGCCCGAGGATGGAACTGAAATCCTCAAGATTCTCCCGCCGATCTCACGCTTCGTGAAGCCCTGCGAGGGGGAGAGCCGTGCGGAGAAGAAGGCTCGCGTGATCGCCAAGCTCAAAGTCTATCTCGAGAGGTTCCTCGGGGCCTGAAACCCGCCCTGTGCACTCCTTACCCCTCTTTGTCATGAGAACGATTCGCAACTACTATTGCGACTGGTTATCAGTAGGCTTTGAGTGGAGAAGACGTCCGAGTGAACAGATCAGGTCGAACAGCGGCAGCCCTCTTCGCCGCTGTATCCCTCCTTGGAGGATGCTCCACCCCCGCAGCTGAAGCGCTCCCAGCCCGACCACTCGTCGTCACCACAACCCCGATCATCGCCGATATCACCGCTCGCATCGCCGGAGAGGACGCCGAAGTCGTCTCCATCGTCCCCGCGGGCGCCGACCCCCACACCTACGAGCCACGCCTGTCAACCCTTCGCAGCGTCACCCGGGCGAACATCGCCATCGAAAACGGACTCCTCCTCGAAGACGCCTCCATCCGCTCCATGCTGGAAGGAAACCTCCCCGCCACCGCGACCCACCTCGTCCTCGGGGAAGAAGCCCTCGCATTCGGCGGGTACCAGATCCCCCTCGTCGAAGATCGCGCCCTCGATACCGTCTGGCTCGGCCTGCGAGTTTCAGAAGTCGCCAAGGCTCCTGGGAATACGAACGAGGAAGAGGCCACAGGCACTGCTCCCGGGGAGAGGGAGGGCGAAGACGAGGACAAGGCCGAGGCCGCAGGCGCGGCGACGAACACAGAGCACGTCGAATTTCGCGTGAGCTCGGTCGAGGGCCCCGGGAATGTCTCTGCCTTCACGACCGGCACTTTCGGACAACCCTCCATCTGGCTCGACTCCTCTGACGGGATCGGCGGCCCCATCGGAGCGACGAACGCAGGAGGCGCCTCCGTCTCCGACGCGATCGCATTGCCCACCGGAGCGCACACCCACATGTCCTGGGGATTTTCCAAGGCCGGCGACTACACCCTCAGCCTCAACGCCTTCCAGATCGACAACCAGGGAACAGAAACACCGCTCGGATCGACGACGCTTCGTTTCGCAGTCGGCGTCGAACCCGGAGAAGGTGCCCTCACGAGCGGGCACGTAGACCTCAATGCACAACCGGATGGAACACGCACCGGCGGAACACACGCGGAGGAAACACGCACAGGCGGCACACGCGCCACGCCCTCGGCCCTCACTCTCACAGGCGAAGAAGGTGGACGCTCCTACGAAAAAGACCCCGCCTCGACGATCATTGCCGTGCCCCACAGTGCGCAGACCCTCGTCCCCGCTGACCCGCAATGGCGATTCCTTGGGCACGCGGGCGAAGCGACGTGGATTCTCGCGCAAGCCGTCATCGGCAAGCACGTGCACGGAGAAATAGATCCGCACATGTGGCTCGACGTCCACAACGTCCAAGCAGAAATCGAAGTCATCACCCAAGTCCTCATCGACCAAGACCCCGACTCCGCGCAGAACTACCGCAAGCGCGCCGAGGAATACAAGGCAGAACTTGCCGAGCTGGACCAGTGGATGAGCTCCGTCCTCCAGACAATCCCCGAAGGATCGCGGCGCCTCGTCACCGCCCACGACGCTTACGGGTATCTCGCCAGAGGATACGGGCTCGAAGTAACGGGATTCGCCTCGGCGAACCCGAGCCTTGAACCCTCCGCGAGCCAACTCGCAACCCTGTCAGCCACCCTTCGCGACCTCAAGGTGCCCGCCGTCTTCATCGAATCTTCGACCCGCTCGGGCGCAGGCGAACTCCACACGATCGCCGCATCTTTGGGGATCCGAGTCTGCTCCCTGAACTCAGACACTCTTAGTGCACACACCCCCAGCTACATCGAAGCAATGGTCTCCAATACGAAAACCCTGAAAGCCTGCCTCGACCCGCAATCCCTTCCCGCCTGGGACTTTGAACCCGGTCTCGGCCACGCCCTCAACGACTTGTACACGAACTAAGGACTCCTACACGGATTAAAGAATGAACACAACAATGAAGACACAGCAGATCCTCGTCGGAAGCCTTCTTGCACTCGGCTGCGCCCTCGCCCTGCCGGGCCTTGCCCTGGCCGATCCGAGCAGCGACTCCGACCCCGCGCTCACGCAGAACGTCACAGCTAACGAGGCCAGCGCCGAAAGCGGCGAAAGGGTCGTCATCGAACATGGACACGTCGACATCGGCCCGCGATACACGAACAACACTTGGAGCGTCCTTGCCCGCGACGACTCCGCCCAGGCCCCCGTGTGGCGAAACCTCGACGATGTCGTCTTCGCCTTGCCCGATGCGGCGAAACTCGAGGTGCCCGAGGGTGAAGAGTATTCCTTCATCGGCGCTTCACAGGCATGGGTCGTGCCCCAACAGGAGATCGCCGGAGTTCCCTGGCTCGGCTGGAACACTCAGGACCCGGGTGTCGTCGAAAACGTGCCCGCAAGCCTCGACATCGTCTACGAGGGACACGAGGGCCTCGGTCATTTCATCGCCTTCGTTCAGGCCGGCAACTTCAAAGGGCCGCAGATCCTGTGGGACTCTGAGAAGAAGCAGTCCCAGCCGCTCAGCGTGGATGTCAATACGCACACCCACGCGAACTGGGCCTTCACCGAACCGGGCGTGCACCGAGTCACCCTCGCTTTCACTGCGACCTTGAAGGACGGTACTCCTGTCGGCGGGCACGCCACCTTGAACTTCGCAGTCGGTTCCCACACCTCCCCAGCTTCCGTTTTCGAAGCGGTCGACGCCGGGAAAACGGGGGCCGAGGCCGGGGCATCCCTCAACGGCTCTGCGGATGGCTCCATCGTCGGAGCCCAGTCCGGTGCTGAAGATGGGGCTTCGAAGGACGGCGAAGCCCAGAAGACAGGCACAGGCTCCTCTTCTTCGCCGACTTTGTGGATCGTCCTCGGCGCAGGCCTCTTTGCCTCAATGGTCCCACTCATCGCCGCGAGCGTGCATCACAACACGAAACGAGCCCAGGAGGAAGCGCTCCAATGAGTTATGAGCACACGGGCGGGAACACCAAGGGGAGCGCAGCCGGGCGCACGGCCGGGAGCGCCAGTGAGCACACAGGCGGGCACGCCCCGCTCCTCGTCCTCGATGAAGTGAACGTCGAACTCACGGGTCGGCGCATTCTTACGGGAGTGAATCTGAGAGTCGAAGAAGCACAGCTCATCGGCCTCGTCGGCCCCAATGGCGCGGGCAAGACCACCCTCATGCGCGCAATCATGGGACTGATCCCAACTTCAGCGGGGAAACTGGAACGCACGGGCCTGCCCGGTTATGTTCCCCAGCGCCACGACATCGAATGGGGCTACCCGATCAGCGTTGAACAGACCGTCATGACCTCCCTGCAAATGAGGAAGCGCTTGTGGGAACGCACCAGCGCAGCCGACTGGAAAAGGGTGTACGAGGCTCTCGATATGGTCGCCATGAAAGACCTGCGCCGACGCACCCTCGATGAGCTATCCGGCGGGCAAAAGCAGCGAGTCCTCATCGCTCGGGCGCTCGCCCGCTCACCACGCCTCCTCCTCTTGGACGAGCCCTTCACCGGACTCGACCACCCCACTCAGGACGAACTCACCGCACTCTTGAGGGAACTGACCGAGCGGGGAGTCGCGATCCTCATGTCGACCCACGATCTCTCCCAGGCCATCGACGTATGCGATTCCCTGGTCCTCCTCAAAGGCGGGATCATCGCCCAGGGACGCCCCGGCGAACTCACAGACCCACAGCTGTGGATGGATGCCTTCGAGGTCGGGCCCTCCTCAGCGCTGCTGCGAACGGTTGGCGTTGCGGCTCCCTCGATCAACGAGGACGGGGCGCGTGATGAAGCTCGGGCGAGTGAGGAGGCAAGTGCGCGTGACGAGGCTCGGGCCTGTGAAGAGGGGCGAACGCTCGAAGAGGCACAGGAATCTCGGGAAACGAGGCAGCTTCATGACAAGAGACAATGCGGCGTGGAAGGACCATACGAACTGGTAGCTGGCTCGCTACTGGCAGCTGGCTCACCGAACGATCTGAGGGCGAAGAGCGCATGAACCCCATCGACTTCATCATCGACCTGGCGAATCCACAGCTCGCATTCTTATCACGAGCCCTCCTCGTTGCGATCATCTGCGCGATCATCAATGGCGTCGTTGGAACACACGTCGTCTTGCGCGGCATGGGATTCGTTGGTGACGCGCTTGCGCATGCGGTCTTCCCGGGCATCGCAGTCGCTTTCGCTCTTGGAGCTTCCGTCCTCATCGGCGGAGCACTCGCAGGGCTGATCGTCACCCTGCTCATCACCTTCTTCTCACAAAACCGCAGGATCAACGAAGACTCCGTCATCGGTATCTTCTTCGCCTCGGCCTTCGCCCTCGGCCTCGTCATCATGTCGAGAGTGCCCGGATACACAGGCTCCCTGGAATCCGTGCTCTTCGGGTCCTTGACGGGCGTGCAGAACTCCGATCTCGTGTCGATCGCCTTCGGCTCACTCATCTTGCTCGCGGTTCTCGCTCTCGCACACCGCAAGATTGTCGCCGTTTCACTGGACCGGACCTACGCCCAGGCGATGGGCATGAAAGTCGGGGCCCTCGACCTCGTCCTCTACCTAACCGTCGCCGCAGCAGTCGTCATGAGTGTGCAGATCGTCGGCAACATCCTCGTCGTCGCCTTGCTCCTCACTCCCGCTGCGAGCGCGAGGCTTGTGACGGACAGGCTCTTTGCGATGATGCTCATTTCTCCCGCGATCGGAGTATTCAGTGCCTTTTTCGGGATCTGGATGTCCTGGGCTGCGGATCTGCCTGCGGGAGCGGCGATCGTCCTCGTCCTCATGCTCGTGTTCGTTCTCATTGCCGGGGTATCGGCCCTGAGGGGAAGGATGAGACTTCTCAAGGCTGCCCGGGCCTGAACTCCGGCAGCTTGTGGTGCCGATTGCGTGATCGGCGTCGATTTCGGGTGATCGGCATCGATTCTCGGGGCCGAAAACAGTGGCCGAAAACAGGGCGCAACAGGTGGAAGCAGCACCGAAAGGCGAAATCGCGCCGAAAGGTGGAAACGTCGCCAACAGTGGAGCCGTGTCGGAAGCTGGGACCGTCACCCACCGTGCACAGTCCACCACCAGCGAAAAACAGCAGCAATAGAGGAAAGGGCCCGGCCCCTCACACTCGTGAGAAGCCAGGCCCCCGCACTCGGCACTCGCGAAGCGGCCTCGCGGCTCAGTCCTCAGCGGCGCTCGGGTGCGTCATGTCAGCCGGCACAACCCAGGCATCGAACTCCTCAGGAGTGACGAAGCCCAGCTCGAGAGCGGACTCGCGCAGAGACAAGCCCTTGTGGTGCGCGTTCTTCGCGATCTTCGAGGCCTTGTCGTAGCCGATGTGACGGTTCAGGGCCGTGACCTGCATGAGGTTCGTCTCGAGGTTCGCCTGGATGCGCTCCATATTCGGCTCGATACCGTAAGCGCAGTTCGTGTCGAAGGAGACGCAGGCGTCGCCGAGCAGGCGGATCGACTCGAGAACATTCCACGCCATCACGGGCTTGAACACGTTGAGCTGGAAATTGCCCTGCGAGCCGGCGAAGCCGACGGTCGCGTCATTGCCGAACACTTGGACGGCGACCATGGTCATGGCCTCGCACTGGGT
>ERZ772956.492-NODE-492-length-29509-cov-4.596286_pt1 | contig 29509 bp, 41 predicted proteins | sample MGYA00580683_ERZ772956 | MGnify/ENA primary metagenome ERZ772956 (study PRJEB29015, sample SAMEA2738077) | human oral metagenome | biome: human oral; feature: human-associated habitat; material: saliva | place: China | collected 2212 ... | reverse complement strand
TAAAAATATTCGCAACATCAAAATGGTTTGATTTACTAGGGGTTGTTTTAGTAATTAGTATCGCTATCGCATCAGGTTACTTAGCGACGAGATTAGATAAATTTGTTGATTGGGGTCCATGGACTGCACTTGTGCCATTTGGACTTATTTCTGTAATTAACGTTGGTATCTCAATGTTATCTACGAGATTTACAGGAAAATTAAGTAAACTTGGTAACTACTTAGGTATCATTAATGCTGTATTATCAGGAGTTATTGATTATATCTTAGGTAACAAGGCTGCGATTATCACATACCCTGTAACATTTTTAATCTATTTAGGTGCCATCTATGTATGGAATAAATCTACAGATAAGCCAAATACAATGTCTAAAGCAAAATTATATACAGTTTTAACGGCAATTGCGATTCTTTCATTTGTATTCTCATATGCTACGAACTATATTGGATATCATGGTAAGATGAGTACTCTTGCGTATATTACTACAATTGCATTTGCATTCTCGCTAATGGGTAATGGATTAAATACATTTAAGCTAACGACACAATGGCCATTTTGGTTACTGTATAATATTGTTCAACTTACAAAAGCAGTGGTTCAAGGAAACTTTGCCAATGTTGGTAAATATATTTTCTACATTATTAATAGTGTTGGAGCACTATTTGTGTGGAAAGATTCTGAAAAATAAAATAAACTATAACTATAGAGTTTAAGCTGTTGACCGTTCATGTGTCAACAGCTTTTTTTAACTCATTAATTTATAGTAGTTAAAGGCAATTTTACAAAGTGTGTTTTCAAATGAAATAAATAATGTATTAGATATTTATTTGAATTTAGACAAAATATGTCCAATATATTTTGTAAAATATATTTATAACGTAAGATATACGATTGAAAGCGATTGTCTTATATTGTATAATAAAAATAAGATTTCAGAAAATGAAATGAAAGAGGCGATAATTTGGAAGATTCAAGAGATAAAAAGTTTCGTGGATTAGAAATATACGATAGACTTAGACGAGGCGAGAGGCTGGTAAAAGAAGATTTAGCTAATGAATATGGAGTTTCTCTTAAAACTATTCAAAGGGATATAGATGAATTACGCGCTTATCTTTTTGAGAAGAAAGATGAAATTGGTGAATTTGAGATAAAAGTAAAGAACAAAGAGTATATTTATACAGCTGTTAATGAAAGTGACAATACTCTTACTCAACAAGATGTATTAGCATTAAGTAAAATTTTGTTAGAAAGTAGAGCTTTTAATAAAAAAGAAATGTCTTTATTATTAAAAAAATTACAAAATCAATTAAGTTGGGAAAGCAAAATACATGTTAGAGAGTTGATTAACAATGAAGAATTTTACTACACTGAACTTCAGCATGGAAGTGATTTACTAGAAGTATTATGGAATCTTTCGAATGTAATTAGAGAAACAAGAATAATAACTTTTAATTATATTCGAATGGATAAAAAACAAACAAAAAAAGAAGTGCGACCTATTTCTATTATGTTCTCGGAATTCTATTTTTATTTAATAGCTTATGGAATAACTAGTGAGGAAGATGTACCGCTAGTTTTTCGAATTGATAGAATGAGTAATATTAAATATAAAGACGAAACTTTCTATATTCCATATAGAGATAGATTTGAGGATGGAGAATTTCGTAAGAGAATTCAGTTTATGTACGGAGGAAAATTGAAAAAATTTACATTTGAATTTAGTGGACCATCGCTTGAAGCAATGTTAGATAGATTACCAACGGCAAAGGTGATAAAAACAGAAGATAATATTCATACGATTGTTGCTGAAAGCTATGGTGATGGGATAAAAATGTGGCTGAATAGCCAAGGAGAAAATGTAAAGATAATAGAAGAGAGGGAGGTATAGAGATGAATAAACTAGTTAGAATTTTAATGAGTAAATCAATAAAGAGGGTATTAAATCCAAAGAAAAAATATCAAATTATTTTTAATGGAGAAGTATTGAAAATGATAGAAAAATATTTTTAAAATATTTTTCTAGAGTATCATAAAAATTTTTTGTTTTTTCAAGTAATTCAAAAAAGATTTGAGCATTTTTCAGAAAATAAATTCCATTCACCAAATAAAAATTTTTTTCATCAAAATTTTCCATCTTATCATAAAATTCAAATTTTTCATTCACAAAAGTCCAATCTTCTGGATTTAATAATTTTTTCTTTGAGACAGAAATAAAATCATGAGAAAAATCAAGTTGTGAATTGAGAATTGTATCTCAAAGCTGAATAATCACAGTTTCATTTTCTCAAATATATTTTTTGGCAAAAGAAATAGTTTCTCAAAGAGATTTAGAATCCACATTTTCAACAATAATTTCTACATTTTCAATTTTTAGAAAATTTATATATTTTCTAGTAGAATTATCGTTTTTATTCAGTAAAATAATGACCTTTTTTATTTGCCATTGAGAAATATTTTCCAAAATGTAATTGATTGTCGGTTTTCAATTGATGGGAATCATCAAATCATACACTCCAGGGAAAAGTGCATTTTGAGGTTCTCAAGCTGATGGGATTATGAGAGTATTTGTCATTATCCTTGTAATTTATTAAATAACCAAAGTACAAATTTGGGTGGCAAAAATTGCATACACCAAGTCCCAAAATAATAAAATCTTGCCTTTAAATTCATCTTATAACCAAGTTTTTTGGCTTTTTTTCGTGCCAAAAGCGTATTTTTTATCATTTGTTTTTGTTTCTTTAAAATAGAATTTTCTCCAAATATTCTGTATTTCACCAAATTTTTTTGAATATTGTAAAATTCATATTTTTGGCCATAACGAATCCAAAGCTCTAAATCTTCTGCGTACAGAAAATTATCATCATATCAACCAAATTCTTCATAACAACTTTTTCGAAAAATAACGGTATTATGAGCAAAAGGATTACGAAGCCAAATAGCATTTTTCGCCTCTTTTTCTGTTTCTGGGAATGTTTTTTCTTTTAGAATTTTCCCATTTGAATCTATGATCCAAAAATTACTCCCACAAACACCAATTTTTTCATTTTGGCTGATTTTTTGGTACACATTTTCAAGCCAAATATCCATTGCTATATCATCACTATCCATTCGAGCAATATATTCTCACTTTGCTATTTCAATACCTTTATTGAGAGTTTTGCAAATTTTTAAATTTTCATCATTTCGTAAGGCCACTATTCTTTCGTCTTTTTTTGCAAATTCTTGAATAATTTCCCAACTATTATCTGTACTACAATCATCAATAATGATAAATTCAAAATCTCCAAAAGTTTGATTTAACACGCTTTGTATCGCCTCAGAAATATATTTTCAAGCATTATAGTTGGGCATGATAACAGAAATTTTTGGCATTTTGAAAATTGTTTGAATATTGTAAACTACCCAACCATGCGCTGTTTGAGTTCAGAGTCACCGCCCTCACGAATCGAATAAATGCATCCACAATAATTTTGTCGATAAATATCATGTTCTTTCGTATACTCGGCAGAAAGCGCAAATCCACCACGTTTTCTGAACGGAATATCCAAAAATTCGATTCCAAATTGCTCAGCATGCTTATGTCACATAAAAAACATTTTATCCAAATCTTTTTTTGGGCTAGTATTGAGCGAAGTGGTAAAATATTTGATTCCGAGGCGCTTGGCAAGTTTGGCGGCAACATACATTCGCATATCATAGCAGCGCGTACATTTTTCGCCCGTTTTTTCCGGTGTATACTCAAACCCACGGATTCTATCGAAAAAATTTTTCACATCATACGCTCACTTGATGAATGGAATTTTTTCCAAATCACAAACTTTTTTGAAGGCTTCAAAACGCTTGTCATACTCGGATTTTGGCTGAATATTAGGGTCGTACCAAAAACAAATCAACTCATATTCATCCTTGAGTTGCAAAATCGGCATCACGACATCAGGTCCACAACACACATGCACCAAAACACGTTCCTTGGGCAAATGGTCGCGATACAACCGATTTTCAAGAATATAAAGCGAAATCGTATGAGAAAGACCTGGAATCAAAAATTTTTTGAGATTATCCGCGTACAATCGTGAAACATACGTGTATTCTGGAATTTTGGCACGAATTTCTGTAGAAGAAATTTTCGGAAAATGCGATTCAGAAAAAATTTCAAAATTCTTAATTTTCTGCAAAAAATTTTCATCAAGATTTTTTTCAAAATCCTCGCGCGGAATAAAAATTTTAGCAATTTTTTGGCTGGCGTAATTTTCCGCATCCCAATTTGGCATTGATTCTATCGTATCCACACCAAAAATGTGCACCAAATCTGGCCCATATTTTTCGCGTGCATATTGATCGACATCACGAGTAATCATCTCACCGTACCAATTTTTCACAAAAAAATCATCCAAAATCACACGCTCATCACGCAATTCCTCCACAAATAATTCAAGCATTTTGAGGCGATGTTCGTCGCTCACATGATAGGTTTTATCATCACGCTGAGAAGACGGAATAATGACGATTTTATCAGGTTTTTTATAATGCAATATCGCACGAATAATTGACGCGTGTCCAATATGAGGCGGATCAAATGCTCCTCCAAAAATATAAATCATAGAAAAAAATTTTGAAAAGTATATTGAAGAAAAAATTTTTTGCAAAAAATTTCTGGAGAAAAATATGGACAATTCAACTTGTCAAAAAAACAAAAACGATATAATTCCTCCTGCTTTTTACTACTAATTTTTATAAATATGTCTAATTTCTGAAATTTTTGGAAACAGACGCCATGGTGTGTTCGAGCTTATATATTATCAAATATTGATGACCGCTATTGGGAAGAGAAAAATTTTATTGGAGAGTATCAGGAAATTCTTGACTCTGAGGAAAATCAACAATCAGGCAAGCAAATTTTATCAGATAAGGAATTCGACGATATAGTGAACTATTGTGCTACACTCAGCCTAATTGCAGATAACTGGGCACAACTCAAAGAAGACAAGCCAGGGCTAGCAATGATAACACAAGAATGAGTAGACTCTCTCGGCAACATTATTCGATCTATGAAAGCCCTAGCAACTTTGGATTTTGGATTGGCAACTAAGGCTCTTATGAAGCAAGGTAGTCTATTTCTAAAAATGATAGATTTCTTAAGGAAAGAATGATTAAATGTTCTTTCGGAATGAAATTCTATTTTTGAGGAATTTGCATCCATAGAAACTGATCTGAAAGACCTCACAAAGAAAATTAAGGAAAGATGGGATGCTAGACATTAAAATCCACACACACACAAAGATTTGACAGAGAAAAAATATGTGCTATAATTCACAGGCTTTTTGTAATTTTATTTGATAGAAAGGAAAGCGTCATTATGACAACTGAACAAAAAGGGACTATCAAGATTGGTGTAATGAAGCTAATACGAGAACGCATTATGCCGCAATTGTACCTCTCGAAGATATTTTTGAGCATCAATCAAGAGCAGTATGATCTCTTGGTGAAGCACATTTCCTGCGCTCATGATGAAGAAAATAAGACGAACGAGTTGATGGAAGTGCTTGAAGAAGTAAACAAAACTCCTATGGCACGGTCTGAAGGGAAACTACGCGAAGATGGTAAAAATACCTTTTTGCTAATTGAAAAACAAGCTGGGTGGAGCTTTATGACAGCTCTCTATAGCAAAAACCCGCCAACTCATCTTTTCCAAATCTCAGAGCATCTCACCATAGAAAATGAAATGCTTCCAAAAAGCATTCACATACTCACGGGAGAGAGCATTACTAATCGGGAAAAACATTATTTCCTGATGGTATGATCCTCTGAAATGAGTTTTACCGCCAAAATTTTGGCGGTTTTTCTTTTTTCAATTTTGCAAAAATAAAAAATCCCCTGACTAAAGGGATTTTAAATTTTTTAAAGCTTTAACACGGAAACTATTTTCGACCGCTGTGTACGGAAGAATTTTTCACGAGTTCTTGCATTGCTGCATAGCGAAGGAATTCATATTCGAGTTCCATAGCGCGCTGTGGATCGAGCTCAGTTGGATTTTCAGATTTATATTCTTCAATAAGCCGAGCGGCCTCTTGTTTTTTCTTTTCGATTTCATCCGCATCAGAAAGTTGTTCAGCATCATCAAGTGCATCAATTACGATAGTGACATCATCTGGCGTGATAGTAAGCACTCCTCCACCAGAAACATATTGTGCTGTTTTTTCTGTATCATTTTCACGATACATAAGAGACAAAACTCCTGGACGCACCACTGATAAAAGTGGTTCATGATTTGGTAAAACAGTGATTTGTCCATTCTCAGTCATCAAAGTGATTTTTTCAAAAGAATCATGAGAAAAAACATTTCCAGATGCAGAAGTCAGAGTAATTTTCATATTGTGAAAAGAGAGTTTGAAATGTTGGAAAATTAAATTATTTCTGTTCAGCTTCGTATGCCGCAATTACGTCATCAATTCCAGCCTTATAAAGGAAGAATCGTTCAGGAATATGATCCACTTCCCCATTCATAATCATTTTAAATCCGCGAACTGTATCAGAAAGTTTCGCATACACACCAGGATTTCCTGTGAATTGTTCCGCTACGAAGAATGGCTGAGAGAAAAATCTTTCGATTTTACGAGCGCGAGCCACCACTTGCTTGTCTTCTTCAGAAAGTTCATCCATACCAAGAATCGCGATGATATCCTGCAATTCTTTGTAACGCTGAAGAATCTTCTGACAACCGCGAGCTACATTGTAGTGCTCTTCTCCCACAACCTTTGGTGTCAAAACTGTTGAAGTAGAGTCAAGTGGATCCACCGCTGGATAAATACCAAGTTCCGCAATAGATCGGTTCAATACCACTGTTGAATCAAGGTGCGCAAATGTGTTTGCTGGAGCTGGGTCAGTCAGATCATCCGCTGGTACATATACTGCCTGAACGGATGTAATAGAACCATTTTTTGTAGAGGCGATACGTTCCTGAAGGGCACCCATATCAGTCGCGAGAGTCGGCTGGTACCCTACCGCAGAAGGAATACGGCCAAGAAGTGCTGAAATTTCAGAACCCGCCTGTGTGAAACGGAAAATATTATCCACAAAGAGAAGCACATCGCGTTTTTCGACATCACGGAAATATTCCGCCATTGTAAGGCCCGTCAAGGCCACACGAGCACGAGGTCCTGGAGCTTCATTCATCTGACCAAATACCATTGCTGTTTTATCAATCACACCAGAATCCTTCATTTCATGATACAAATCATTTCCTTCACGAGTTCGTTCACCTACACCCGCAACCACAGAATATCCTCCGTGTTCAGAAGCGATATTGTGAATCAATTCTTGCATGATCACCGTTTTTCCCACTCCGGCACCACCAAAAAGTCCTACTTTTCCACCTTTCAACATTGGCGCAATAAGGTCAACCACCTTGATACCAGTTTCAAAAATTTCTGTCTGAGTAGAAAGTTCTTCAAATGAAGGAGATTTTCGATGAATTGGATCTTTGCGTTCAGATTTTGGAGCTTCACCATCGTCGATAGGATCACCCAAAACATTAAACATACGACCAAGAACAGCTTCGCCCACTGGCACAGAAATTGGAGCGCCAGTTGATACTACAGAGAGTCCGCGCTTTACACCTTCCACAGGATTCATGGCAATAGTACGAACCGCGCCATCACCAAGCTGCTGCTGAACTTCAAGAATGAGCTTTGAAGGCGCCCCCTGCACTTCAAGTGCTTCATAAATTTCTGGAACGTATCCATCATTGAAAGTAACATCAATTACCACACCGATAATTTTTGTGATAACACCTGTATGTTGAGTCATAAGAGAAAAAACTATTAAAACACGAAGATTATATAAAAAACAAGAAAAAAAGCAAAAAAATTTTTAAGAAATTTTTTACAAAAGAATCCCCACAAAAATTAGGGATTTTTACTTTCTGATAAAAGTCGAGTTTCAATATAATGAGCAATTTTTTTAACAACCAATTTATATACAATCCAACACATCAGCGAAACCCAAAAAACAGTTCAGGCGATAAATAGTGTCATTACAAGCTTATCTGCTGTATCTGGATTCAATGAGAGAATACCAGAAGAATGATTAAAAAATTGTTCTGTCCATCAAAAAAGAAATCGTGTAATTGCATCATTTGTTTCTACTCAGAAAATTCTAAACATCTCATCTCATATGAGTGCGATGGGAGCAAAGAGAGTCCAATAAATTCAATAAAATATAATCATTATCATAATCATAAATTACCATATCACCACTTCATTCATAATATCTGCTTCTAAATTTCAGAACAATGAGCGCCAAAATGCTATATTTGTTCATGGAGTAGATCAATTTCTTCTTTTGTTTTCAATGAATTAGCTAGGGTTACCTTCGTAATTTGATGAGCCAAATCTAGCAAATCTTGATAATTACTTTCAGAAGCAAAAGTTTATTGATAAAATGATTTTTTCAGAAGTTGCAGAAAGTTATAAGATATTATAAAAAACTCGAACTATTTGAAATTTCATTTTTACCCAGCATATCTCTATGGTATTGATTTATTCTTACTTGTCAAATGTTTTTAAAACTAAATAAAAATATTTTTTGGTGAATGGTTTAATTTTGTATTATTTCCCCATAATTCTATCTACAATAATTCCGGTTGCTACTCAAGCATTCAAACTTTCCGCTCCACCAAATCGCGGAATGGTGATTTTGTCAGTGATGTATGGAAAAATATTTGACCGAATCCCATGTGCTTCGTTTCCAATAATCAAAAATCCTTCTGGTAAGAATTTTTGCGTGTGAAGATTTTTGCCAGCCAAAAGTGCTCCATAAATTTTTTTTCCTTTTTGTTCAGTCAAAAATTGTTCCAAATCTACATAAATCACACGCACACGCGTAAACGATCCCATCGTCGCCATCAGCGTTTTGGAATTATAAATATCAACCGTATCGGGTGATGCAATAATCTCAGAAATACCATACCAATCAGCAATTCTAATGATAGTACCGAGATTTCCTGGATCATTGATGCCATCCAATACAAGCGAAAATTTGGAACGATTTTCAAAAAAATTATTTTCTGGCATTTCAACGACCACGACACCATCGCGATTGGAGGTGAGCGAAGTAATTTTTTTCAACTCAGTTTCAGAAATTAGCTCACACGGGAAATTTTTCTGCAATGGATTCAAAAAATCATGCACTAAAAATCCCTCTACAATACGAAAATCTGAATTGATTACTTCCAGAATTGCCTTTTTGCCTTCTACGAGAAATCGCTTATTTTCGAGGCGTGCGGCACGATTCTGAAGTGAGCGCAAATATGTAATTTTTTGCTTTGATATAGCCATTGGTCATTTAAAAATTGAGAGAATTTTATAAATTTTTTACAAAAAAGCAATGCTGAAAAATTATTAAAGCCCCAACGACGTGGAACTTTAAGTAGGTAAGAAAAAATTAACAGCACGGACTAAATGGGATTAAAAAATGTTAAAATTCCCCATTTTTAAGGCGATTATAAAGCGTTGTATTCAAAAAAACTTCATCTTCAGGAAGCAGTGCTTGCGGTCATTCAATAATTGGCAACAAGCTTCCCAATTCTTCGCGTGGCACGAGAAATTGATTCTCATCAGCATTATTAATATTTTTTACAGCAGGAACATTTGTTACTGAGAGTAGCGCTAAATCTTGAAATTTTTTATTAATTTCATAAATAAGCGTGGTTCCAATGCGATGTTTTCGATATTCTGGAAGCACAAAAAGAGATCCTCGTTCAAAAAGTTCTTTTTCTTCATCCAAAACCGAAAGTTTAATAATTCCAGCAACTTGACCAGAAACTTTGGCTGAGAGGCCACCACATGCATGAAATTCTGAAAGAATTTCTTCAGGCGTTTTCGGAATCATATGATCAGATTCTGATGCGATTCCTTGAGCGATAATTTCCGCTTCTTCCAGTGTTAAGCCTGACGTTAATATAAAATTCGTCATAAAATTTTCATTAAAAATTAGAGATCTCGACCCGTATAATACCATTCATCACCGACATTTCCATAAGCCTTTGGTAAAATAATATATCAATCATTTTCCGCAAAAATCTCTTTATCATCGGAAAATCCGATACTTTCACCAAAAGTAATTTCATCAAAATTTTTAAAATTCTTTGTAAATTCTGCATTTTTTCCGCGCCGAAAAAGTTTTTCCACCTTAACAAATTTTTGTAAAATTTTCTCTCTTTTTTCTGTGTCAATCATTTCAAAAAATTCCAAAACTTCACGAACTGAACGCTTGGCAACATCATTGGATTCAGAATTTTTATGACTTCCACACTCAATAGTAATTCCGTCTTTTCCACGAGAAATAGCAAAAGAAATAGTATCTTTTTCCTGGCTTCATCTATAAATTTCATTCCAACCCGTCATGATATATGGCAACGAAAGCGACGCGCACAAATTTTTCATAACTTCACCATCAGAATCAAGAAAAACAAAAGGCGTATCCCCAGAATAGACAGAATGCAAATCTATCACATAATCAGCATTTTCTATGTGTTTTTCAAGAAGTTTAGCGATCTGATGCTCTTTGGAAATATTTTGATGAGAATCAAAAATACGATTCAGATTATACTCAACCTGCCGAACATCGCGATCATATGCCGCACGATTGGCACGCGGAATAAAGGTAATTTTTCATTTTTTGAGCGCCCATTTTCCACTTTGAAAATTTTGTATTGCTTCATCAATCGCCACGCTTCCACATTTTTCATCGCCATGGATAGATCCAAGAATGAGAATATTTGGTTAAGAATGTACAGATTCAAAACAAGTTACTTCAATCATAAGTTATGATGAATAAAATTTATAAGAAGTCAATATAATTTTGAACGAAATAATGTAGATTTTACAACAAAAAGAAAAATTATTTTTCAGTTCATTTATCCATCGCAACATTAGAAAGTCGATCTGCTTCTTTATTTTGTTCGCGCGGAATATGAATATATGTAATTTTCCCATCCCAATCAGCCAAAATATCCTGAATTTCGAGAAAAATTCGCCGCAAATTTTCATTTTTAATCTTAAAATTTCCTGAAAGTTGCTCGATCGCGAGCTTGGAATCGGCGCGCGCTTCTATCTCCGTGGCACCCATTTCAATACACTTTTCAATACCAATTTTGATGGCGGTATATTCTGCAATATTATTAGTGGTTTCGCCTAAAAATCGATATCACTTTTTGAGCGGATTCATATTTTCATCAGCAATAAAAATCCCACAGCCCGCTGGGCCAGGATTTCCCCGTGAACCACCATCTGTAAAAAGCAACAATTTTTGAGTCATATTGAAAAATTTTCTGAATTATAATGATTTTATAAAAAAAGCGAAGTCAATTTTTGGCAATTTTTTGCAAAATTGAGAATTTTTCATTACAATAGAATTATTATTTTTTAAAAAATACACATGCACGAATTTCCGTACGGAATGTTTTTTGGTGGAGTGGGGCTTTTTCTGATTGGAATGATGCTCATGACAGATGGACTCAAAGCCGCGTCAGGACCAACATTGGTAAAATTTCTAGAAAAAACGACCAATACGCGCCTCAAAGGTTTTTTGTCAGGTTTTATCGCAACTACGATTTTACAGTCATCAGCCGCCACAACCCTCCTGGCAATCGGGTTTATCAATGCGGGAATTCTCACTTTTGCGAACTCACTTTGGCTTCTTTTTGGAGCGAATGTCGGAACAAGTATGACAGGCTGGTTTGTTGCACTCGTCGGCCTCAAAATTAAAGTCGAAATTTTTGCCATGCCAATGATTGGTGCGGGAGTTTTTTTACAAATGTTTTTTAAGAAAAAATTGGGGGCATTTGGATGAATTCTTGCTGGATTTGGAATTTTGTTTCTATGACTTGGATTCATTCAAGAAGCTTTTTCACAAGCATCAAGCCTGTTCGATTTTACACCACTTTTGAATCTCGGCATGTGGTCAACGCTTGCATTTTTGGGCGTAGGACTTGTCATCACTCTTCTCGCGCAATCTTCGACGGTTTCAACCGCACTCATTCTTTCACTTTCTGCAACAACAGATTTGCCAATTATTTCTGCGGCGGCGGCGATTATTGGTGCGAATATCGGAAGTACGATTACGGCGATTTATGGAGCTATGGGAGCGACTGCAAATGCCAAGCGCGCGGCCTCAGCACATATTTTGTTCAATGTGACTGCCGGAATTGTTTCGTTCGCGCTTTTACCATTTCTCGTACAATTTTTGGATATTTTCATCGAATTTTTCAAGATGGATTCGTCGGATGCTACCAAACTCGCACTTTTTCATACGCTTTTTAATGTTTTGGGCGTACTTCTCATGATTCCGCTTGCCAAATATATCGCACAATTTTTGGAAAAATGTTTTACAAAAGACGATATCCTTATTGAAAAACCAAAATATTTGGACGACAATCTGCTTTCGATGCCACCACTTGCCATTGAAGCACTTTCTAAAGAGCTTGATCGTTTTCGTGATTTGCTCATTACCTCGGTTCGTGGCTTTGTTTCGTACTTGCACGAAGAATGAACCATTTTACCAAAAATCAATAAACTCGATGAACTCGGGACGAGCATTACGGATTATATCAATAAAATGGCAAAATCCACGATGGCAGAATCTATCGCCGAGCAACTCACAGAATGTTTGCGTATTCGTGATCAATACTCCAAAAGTGCGGATTATCTCAAAAAACTTGTTTCCGAGCACAAAGAATTGAAAAAGTACGATGAAGCGATGGATAAGCAGATTTACGAATTTTTACATAAAATCGATATTTTGCTGGAATATATTGATACGCCGATCGGTAGCAAGCCAAAAAATCTTTCAAAACGCAAGCTAGATGAATTCGATGTAGATTATGGAAATTTCAAACAACTACTTATGAAATCGACGGTTGTAGGGACAACGAGTATAAAAGATATGGAAAGTATCACCAATCTTGCCCGTTCCCTTCGTCGAATGATTTATTCTTTTGCAAAAGCACAAAAAATTACTTATCATAACCTTGAAGAAAATACAAAATAAAATTCCCTACCAGGGAATTTTTTAAATTATCCAATATGAAACGACGAAAAAATATTACGAGAGTTTTTTGATGTAAAACCCCGTTTACTTGAGGCTTCTATCGCGCCAAGAAGAATAGCTTGAATAGAATATTTGCCCGTCAGTAATTGTTCTGCATAATGTTGAGCAATGAAGCTTGAGAAAGAATTCTGATTTCTGTCCACTGCCAACTTCGTTCGCGAATAGTGTCGACTCAACATTGGCACCCCCATCGTTCTTTCCCATTCATCGAGAACATACTGTATTTCATTCATACAACGCCCGTCAGAAGCATGCACCACTAAATTATCATTATGTGCTGCGAATGCTGTAAAACCTCTTGGAATTTTAAAAGTAATACGCGACTCAAATTTTTTTCCTATCTGTTGTAATCTCTGATAGAGCCAATCTATCGTATCAAAATTCAAAGCCTCCAATTTTTTAGCATCAAGTGTTCTATAACATTTGAATGCATACCCTTCCGGATTCTTAGGAAAATCTGTACACTGCATTTGAAACCACCCTCAATTGTCCAATGTATCATATTTTTTTTCAAGACCAGTAAGCAGTGTATTATAATAATTCCTTTCCTCAGCATGTCATTTATAGAAATTCATGCAAAAATCTTTATCCTGATTATTTCGAATATAGAAATCAGGATTAGTCGTGAGAAGTTCATATATAATATCTCGCACTCAGTCAATCTGTTTTTCTACTTTTACACTATTGTCCTGTGTTTTCGTGATATTTTCTTGATTCCACAAAAGAGCAATTTTCTTTTCTGCATTATTAAAAGCCGCATACTCAGCAACCGATTTGAGCAATAAAGAAGGAGAATTTGAGTCCATAAATTAATAATTATAATAATTTTCTTTAAGCCAATATAATTATTTCATAAGATTTTTAAAATGTCAAATGTTATCACGAAAAATAAAATCCCCTGACCAAGAGGATTTTTTAAAGCCTTTACCACAATTATTCTTTCATAGATTCCACTCCAGAGACAATTTCTGTGATCTCTGTTGTAATAGCTGATTGTCGTGCCTTGTTGTAAATGAGTGTCAAAGCACCAGCCTTTTTGCTTGCTGCATCTTTTGCATTTTTCATCGCAACCATGCGAGCAGCATGTTCTGAAGCGCGAGCTTCAAGAATTGTTTCATATACCATTGCATCCAAAATCATTGGAACCACATAATCCAAAATCGTTTCTGGATTTGGTTCAATAATGAAGTCAATATTTTCATGCGAATCTTTCTGAGTCTCGTCGCCAGAAATACGATTTAAGAAATCTGTAATTTCTTTTTCCTGAAATGGAAAAATTGGTTTTACGACTGGAAGCTGAGAAATGGCTGAAACATAGTGATTATACACGATTGAAATTTTGGAATATTTTCCAGAATTCCATGCGTCCAACAAAAATCGTACAACAGATCGAGCTTCTGAAATTGTAGCAGGATCCTTGATTTCATCAGAATAATCAGCAATCATACTCTGATTCATCCGAAGAATAAAATCACGAGCGCGTTTTCCAATAACCACGAAATCATTATCACGAGCATATCCACCATCTTCGCGGCGCAAATATTCCATCACTTTTTTAAAAGTATTCACATTGTATCCACCACACAATCCTTTTTGCGAAGCAATTACAACAATGAGTTCCTTCTGAGTATTTGGTGCAATAGTATATTTTTTGAAAATATTTTCATCACTGGAAATAGTTTTCAAAATTGAAAGTGCCGCCATTGCAAACGAGCGAAGTTGGAGGACATTTTCTTGAGCTTTTTTCATTTTGACCGTTGAAATAAGCTCCATCGCTTTGGTAATTTTTCCAGTATTTTTTACCGTTTTAATACGGGATTTAATCTCTTTTCCAGCAGCCATAATGAATTAAAAATTATTTTTTAGAACCAAATACTTTTGCAAAATCATCAAGGAATTTCATAAGCGATTCTTTGGTTTCATCAGAGAAATCTTTCGTTTCACGAATTGCATTCAAAATTGTTCCTTCGCGTTCAAGTGCCAAGTATAATTCTTTTTCGTAGTCCAAAATATCATCAACAGCAATCGCATCAAGATAGCCATTATTTCCAGCAAAAATGATACAAGTTTGTTTTTCAAAAGCAATTGGAGAATAAATTCCTTGTTTGAGAATTTCTACCATGCGTTTTCCACGTTCCAATTGTTTCTTTGTATCAGCATCCAAATCAGAAGCAAATTGAGAGAAGGCTTCGAGCTCACGGAACTGAGCCAATGTCAATTTGAGACTACCAGCATTCTTTTTCATCGCTTTTGTCTGAGCAGAGCCACCCACACGAGATACAGAGTTTCCGACATTAATCGCGGGCTTGATACCAGCATTGAAGAGTCCGGATTCTAGGAAAATCTGTCCATCAGTAATAGAAATCACATTCGTAGGGACATATGCAGAGATATCGCCAGCTTGAGTTTCAATGATTGGAAGTGCCGTCAAAGAACCAGCGCCCAATTCATCATTCAATTTCGCAGCTCGTTCCAAAAGACGAGAATGAAGGTAGAATACATCACCAGGATAGGCTTCACGCCCAGGTGGACGACGAAGAAGAAGCGACATTTCACGATATGCATTTGCATGTTTTGTCAAATCATCATACACAATAAGTGCATGCTCTCCATTGAACATAAAATATTCACCCATAGCCGCACCAGCGTATGGAGCCAACCACTGCATCGCAGCAGGAGAAGAAGCACCAGCAGATACCACAATTGTATAATCCATGGCACCAGCTTTACGAAGTTCTTCTGTGATAGCAACTACTTTCGAATCCTTCTGGCCAATAGCTACATAAATACACTTCACGCCAGTTCCTTTTTGATTCAAAATCGTATCAATCGCCACCTGAGTTTTACCAGTTTGACGATCACCAATAATCAATTCTCGCTGTCCACGACCAATTGGTACCAACGCATCAATCGCCTTAAGACCAGTAGCCAATGGTTCATGAACGGATTTACGACTCATCACACCTGTAGCCACGCGTTCTGATGGATAATATTCAGTAGCCTGAATTTCTCCAAGTCCATCAATCGGATTTCCAAGTGGATCAACTACGCGTCCAAGAAGATTTTTCCCTACAGGAATTTCAAGAATTTTTCCAGACGCTGTTGCCACCATTCCTTCATGAATTGTGGAAAAACCAGAAAGTACCACCACACCAACAAAGTGTTCTTCCAGATTCATTGCCACACCACGAGCACCAGATTCAAATTCTACCACTTCGTTGTATGCAATGTCTGAGAGGCCAATTACTTTAGCAATTCCATCACCAAGATACGAAACAACTCCAGAATTTTTGCGTTCTGGGGCAATTTCTGTGCTATCAAGTCGGGCTTCTATATCACGGATCAGTTCCTCCGCGAGTGCTACAGAATTATGAGACATAAAAAAGCATTAAATATTGAAATAAAGATGGATTAAAGAGTGTGAGCAAAATCCTGAAATGACAAATCCACCATATCATCTCCATAAAATATACGAATTCCTCCGATAATTTTTTCATTCTGAACAAATCTTCGTTCAGTATTTTCTGGCGCGTCTGGGAAAAATTTTTTCACCGCTTCACCAAAAAATTTTTCCAAAAATTCTTGAGAAATCGCTGCTGTGTGTTCCACTCGAAAAAATTTTGCTTGCTTGTGTTTTGGATGAGAAAGCTCTGAGCGTTTTCCGATTTGCTTGAGAGAATTTCTATAATCTTTCAAAACAATCAAAACATTTTCCAAATCTTCTCGAGAGTACTGGTTGAGATTTTGAGTAACCATAATTAAAAATTTTGAGTAACCATAATTAAAAATTGATATCTTTATGAGAATTTTTGAGAAATTGTTCGTTCGCCTCGTTTTTTCCAAAAAGTTTTTCGTTCATTTTGAGAGCAACATCAAGAACTTTTTGCTTCATAGTATCAGCAAGAACCTTTCGCTCATGTTCCACATCAGCAAATCCTTTTTTTCGAGCAAGTTCTGCCTCAGTAGCAGCCTCAGTTCGAATAGTTTCAGCTTCTTTACGAGCATTTTCTACGATTTCATTGGCCATCGTTTTTGCATCAATACGAGCATCATCGCGAATTTTTTCAGCTTCTGTGCGAGCCGTATCAACAATGTGAGCACTCGATGAAATATCTTCTTCAAGTTTTACGCGTTTTTGCGCTTCCACATCAAGAAACGCCAAATAGGGCTTGAAAAAGAATTTCCATAGTACAAATACGATAATACCAAGATTAATCGCCTGAATCACAAGCGTTGGTACATGAATCAAGTCTGCCATAGAAAAAGAAAGTCAATTAAATAAGCTGAAAAACGAAAATTACGCCGAATTACGCTGTAAGAAGGAAAAGAGAAAGGAACGCGAGAAGACCAAGAAGTTCCGCAAACGCAAGAGCCATAAGCATAGGAGTAAATACTTCTTTCGCAGCAGATGGATTACGACCAATCGCTTCCATAGCACTTTTACCGATAAGACCAATCGCAAGAGCTGGACCAATAAGAGCAAGAAGAGCAAGACCTTTTGCAAGAGCAACCATAATAAAAAAGAAAAAAAATAAATGAAATCCCTGAAAGTCAGGAGGAAAATATTTTTCTCAAAATATTTTCACGCCAAATTTTCAAAAATTTGAGAATTAGTGACCTTCAATGAGAGTCACAGATTCTTTAATATAAATACAAGAAAGGAGAGAGAAGATGAATGCTTGGATACAAGCCACAAGCAATTCAAAGAACCAAATTGGCAAAACAACGATTCCTCCAAGTCCACCCATTCCAATCATGTTTCCGAGGTATTGCATTACCATAATCAAGGCCACACCCGCAAAAATATTGGCAAAAAGTCGAACAGAGAGTGACAAAATGCGAGAGAATTCTCCCAAAAAGTGGATCCAACCAACTGGAACATTGATTACTTTTTCAATAATAGTGTGTCCAGAAAAATTAAATAGAAAATGTTTCCAGTGGCCCATCAAGCCCTTTCGCATCATACCTGCAATATGAGATACAATAATCACTACGAGAGCGAGCGCAAGTGTTGTTCCCATATCAGAGTTAAATGGTCGCAAATAATGGTGCAATGCTGGACTTACAAGCCCAACCCAGTCAAGAATCAATCCAAAAAAATTTGCGAGCAAAATAAAAGCAAAAAATCCTCAGAGCATTGGAAAATAGAGTCGCGCATATTTTTTATCGCCAACTGTCTCAGTCGTAAAGGTATCAAGCCGATTCACAAGATCAAGCCCCATACTTTTGAGGCGAGGAAAAGCCTTTGTTTTGATAGCAGCATAAAAAATTGCCACCAACACGAAAAGTACTACCATAAAAATCCAAGTCGAAAGAACGGTATTGGTAATAGGAATTCCTGCAATTTCCCAGAGTTGATCCCCAGAAATCCCAGGAATATGAGGACCAGAATGTGCCGCTTGAGTTGCGGTTTCGAGAGAATGAGTAGTTGCTGTCGCCATAAAATAAATACTTTTTCGACGGAAGTATATAAAAATCCAAAAAAAAATCAAATTTTTCTCAACTTTTTTTCAGAAAAAATGGTTTTGTAGATTTTTGAAATATTTTTTACAAATTTTTTATAAAAAATTTTTTCAAAAAGTCATCAAAAATTATTGTTTAAAAATTCTCAAATTACTGCAAAATAACGAGAGAAGTCTTGTCTTGTGAGATATCCTGATTTTTGAGTTTATAATTATTTCCGGAAGCAATTTCTGCACCCAAAACGGCTACTAAATCTGAGCCAGTTGGTGCAAATGTTACGAGCATTTTCGGTTCAATTTGTTCCAAAAATTTTTGTTCTGTCTTAGAAAATGGAGCCACCAAAACATCGAGTTGGCCAAAAAAATCAAAAATTTTCGCGTCAATTTCTGTAGGAATTTCTGGAATATATCCAATCCAAAAACCTTCTACACGAAACATATAATAATGAATTTTTTGATCCTCGCGAACATACATCAAAAATCCCGATTTTTCATATTCGCCTGCACACTCAATCTGAAGGCCATCCAAATCGACATGATTTTTTTCGAGGATAATATTTTTTTTCTCAGATGAAATAGTGATTGTATTATTTTTATAAAGGAATTCCATAATATTACATAAAATGTTTATTTTTTTCAATAAAACCAAAAACATCAGGTTTTATGAAAATATCTTTGAGTCGCTCTGGTTCAAACCATTTGTAACCAATAAAACGCTCTTCACGACGAGGCCGAGGCTCATCGCTACCAGTATATCGAACGAGAAAAAGTGAAACTTCTTTATGAATCATCGGCGATCCTTCCATGTGACCAGCTATGAAAGAATAATTGATCGTATTCATAAATTTGATAACCTCCAAAAATTCTGTATTTAGTCCTGTTTCCTCTGAAATCTCACGCAGGGCGGTTTCTGCAGCAGTTTCATCATTTTCAATATGTCCTTTGGGAAGTACATATTCTGTGTCGCCACGAGCATTTTTCCAAGCCAAAAGAAGAATTTCTAAAGTATTATTTCGCTTTCTATACACGATACCACCAGCACTTTTTTCATGAAGTTCTGTCATATCAAAGTATAAAAAAATTAAAAATCTTCGGCAGTATATTGATTTTTTTCAAAAACGCAAAAAAACTCTTGAGAAAAGTTGATTTTTTTTTGTTTTTCGTTACTCTGTAGCGAAAGAATTTTATTTCTCTTGATTTTTATGCGATTTCGAATCAAAACGGATATTTTCCGAAAAGCCATTGATGCAGCCAGTCGAGCTGCGAGCACTTCCAATCTTTCACCAATTCTTGAAAATATCATGATTGATGCAGGATACGAGGAAGTTACTTTTACGGGAAATAATTTGGAAATGTCGATTGAATATAGTGTTAAGGAAGGTGTCGAGGTGGAAAATCCTGGAAGATTTACACTTTCGGCAAAATTTTTGCTTTCCTATGTGTCACTTGTACAAGATCCTGAAATTACACTTGATTATGAAGGTGGTGGGAGTGCTTCTATTATTACCAATGGTGGGCGCACAAAACTTCATGGCATGGATCCAGAAAAATTCCCAAGTATTCCGATGATTGCGGAAGAAAATCCCATTATTTTAAATGCAGAAGATTTTCGTGGCGCAATCGATAAAACTATTTTTTCCGCTGCTGAAGGAAACGTTCGTCCGATGCTTGCCGGAATTTATATGAATGCAACGGGAGAAAAACTTATTTTTGCATCAACGGATAGTTTTCGTTTATCAGATTATTCTTTGGTTCCAAAAAATCCAATTTCACACCAACCAATAATCATCCCAAAGCGAACAGCACTCGAATTATCACATTTGATGAATACAGAAAATATCAAAGAAGTAGAAATTTTCACACAAGAATCACAAATTCTCATTCACATTGGCGCTGTAAAAATGACTTCTCGCCTGCTTTCTGGAAAGTTTCCTGAATATAATGCCTTTTTTCCAAAAGAATTTCAGACCAAAAGTACCGTTTTGCGTACAGAATTTATCAACGCTCTCAAGCAAGTAGATTTGGTCGCACAAAAAAATAATCACAATATCCGCATTCGTTCGCTTTCTGAAGGAAAAATCGAAATTTTTACGGGCGACACAGATATGGGAGCAAGTAATCGTACAATTTCCGGAACAGTCGAATGAAAAGATGATACCGTTGGTATTAACAGCACTTATTTGCTTGCTGTGTTGAATGTGATTCGCGACGATTATGTAAGTTTTGAATACAAAAATCCTCTCTCCCCTATCGTGATTCGCGGTGTTGCTACCGAAAATTCTTCCACTCAAGAATATCGTCATCTTATTATGCCTCTCAAAATTTAATTTATGAAAACAGAATTACAAAATCTTGAGCAAAGTGCCCTTGCAGGGCTTGAAAATGTGACTTCTGAAAATGAGCTCATTGACTACAAAAATACGATTCTCGGAAAAAATGGTTCACTCACACATATTTTAAAGGGCCTCAAAAATCTTTCTGGTGAGGAACGTTCTGAGATTGGAACACTTGCCAATACACTTCGTGATCGTCTCAATATCGCTTTTGACGAAAAAAAAGAACAGATTAAACAAATCAAAATTGCTGAAAAAATTGAGCAAGAATATGAGGATGTGACAGCGCCAGCGCACGTTTTTAATGGAAGTCTTCATCCAATTACTGTTATTCAAAAAGAAGTTGAGGATAGTTTTTTGCGAATGGGATTTGATATTTATCAGTCAAGCGATCTCACGACAGAATATCTCAATTTTGATGCGGTAAACGTCCCAAAAACGCATCCAGCACGCGATATGCAGGATACTTTTTGGCTTGAAGGAAATGGAAATGTTTTGGCAACGCAAACTTCTTGTATGCAAAATCTTATTTTTCGAAATAAAAAAACTCCCATTCGCGCAATTATTCCAGGTCGAGTTTTCCGAAATGAAGATGTAGATGCAACACATGATAATACATTTTATCAGGTAGAAGGCGTTGTGGTGGACGAAAATATTAGTCTTGGAAATTTGAAATACACAATTACCACGATGCTTTCTGATCTTTTTGGAAAAGAAGTAAAAATCCGTATGCGTCCTGGATATTTTCCTTTTGTAGAACCTGGAATGGAAGTTGATTTTTCTTGCCCATTTTGTGGTGGTCACGACAAAAATTGTCGTGTTTGTAAGGGCTCTGGCTGGATTGAATTCATGGGAGCTGGACTTATTCATCCACATGTTCTTGAAGAAGGAGGCATTGATCCTAAAAAATATTCTGGTTTTGCCTTTGGTTTCGGACTCAATCGTCTTGTGATGATAAAATATGGAATTCCAGATATGCGATATTTTATGCATGCAGATATCCGATTTTTGAAACAATTTTAAAAAAGGCAAAGATTCGAATAAGGGTGACTATAAAAATGGTAATACTCGCGACAACAGCAAAACTCATACCAAATAGGGTCGAAGCTTTTATCATTTAAAAAATTTGTAAAAACTAACAAAACCTCTAAAATAGGATAAATTTCAAATTTATCCTATTTTTTATGGCAATAATAATTGTTTCAACTCCGCCTGATGAAAAAAATTCAGAATATTCCGCTCATATTGTTGAACATACAAAATTATCACTTTTTTATCCCGATAAAAACGCCTTTCTCTGGAAAAATATTCATGGCTACACATACACGACGCATACCGAATATCATCTCCCTACAAATCAAAAAAATTTTCAGAAAAAATTTATCAATCATCTCCTCTCACCGCTTGATAAAAATATTTTTGAAAAAGAAAAAGTTCGCATTCATGACGAATTATCAGACAAATGATTTTATAAAAAGGCTATCGAATTTTTTGGAAAAAAATATTTTAACACCAAATATTCGTATGGAAATGTAGAAAAAATTCCTTTTGAGGAATGCAAAAAATATCATCAAAAATACTATACAAAGGAAAACATCTTGGTTCTTGATGAAAAATCTCCAATTTTCGAAAAAGAACTCAATATTTTTCCTGATTTTTCTGTGAATTCTGAAAAAATTTCATATTACAATTTTATTTCTATCATAACAACGCCAAGTCCAGAAAATTTTTTAATTTTTGAGATGCTGGACAATTTTCTCAATATCATCGTCTCCAAAGAGCAAACCACATATACTCCGCGCGACGTTGTAAGTGGCTACAATTCGGAAATTCTTTGGTTAATTATCGAGAAAAATATGCTCCCTTGGATCAAAAAAATTACCAAAAAAGAAATTTCTTTTTTCATTCAATCTGAAAAAAATTTCCAAAATAATTTTATTGATGCGAATGTCGCAAGCATGTGTTTTTTTCAAAAAATTCTTTCTCATTCACAAAAAACATTCATTCTTCTTCATTTTGAAGAAATTTTTTCCCATATTTTCGAGAAAATTTCAACATAAAATATAAAATTGAATATATTTTTTGTTCAAAAAAACAAGATATTCCGATAATAAAGCAAAAATAACAAAATCCCTTATTTTAAAAGGATAAAACGGAAAATCGTCTTTATTCTTTACGAAAAAATTTTAAAAAAGCGCGATAAAAGCTCGCAAGAATCCTTTGATATTTGCACATTTTTTATTTTTCTGCTATAATAAGAGAAATAAAATTTTACTATGTTCCCTTCTCAGCAAGAACTTGTGGGTAATTTTGCAATATTTTTGGAAGAAAATCCTGATGCAAATATTGCTCTAAAATGAAATTTTTGAACAAATAACAATTGATTTTTGTACGAAATTGAAAAAATCGATTTTTTGTTACCAAAAAATAATTTAATTCTCGAAACGCTTGAAAAGAAAAAAATTCTCGCTACACTCAAAAAAAACGAAAATCAAACTTTTGATTATATTATTTTTCATTCAGAAATTTTTGATTTTTATGAAATTATCGATCTGCTTGATAAATACGCGATTGTGGGAAAAATTATTTTCACGACACGATATTTTCACGACGAATCGGATATCGCAACATTCGAGATTCCAGAAATTTCCTTTCGCGAATACGTAGAACATTTTGATGAAAAAATCGCGATTGGAGAAATTTTGAAAGGAAATTCCAATCTTGAAATCATCGAATGATTGGCACATCAATATTTAGAAAGCGGAAGTTTTTTGCAAAATATTGAAAATTCGGAAAATGTGATTCCCGATTTTTCTGAAAAAATCCAGATGATCAGCGAAGAATTATTTGAAAAAGAACGCGGAGATTTTCAGAATTTTATCGGAAGTATCGCGATGAATGTGAGCACACTTTTTAAAGAAGATTACATCGCAAAGAGCATGAATCTTTCTCGCAGAAAAATTCGAAAATATACAGAATTATTACTCAAATATGATATTATTCGCATGATTGAGCCGTTTAGCGAGGATCCGGAAAAAGAACTTTCTCGTCATTCAAAAATGTATTTTAGCGATTTATCATACTATCGCGGGGCGATGGGCCAAACTTATGGCCTTGGAAATTCAAAAACTTCAATGATGGAAAATTTTATTTTTCTAGAGCTTTCACGAAAATTGCGTGATACGCATGATATATTTTTTTGGAAGAAAAAATCTGGCACAGAAATTGCTTTCGTCCTCAAAAATCGAGAAAATAATAAACTCACACCAATCGAAGTTGGCTTCTCTAGTCCTCGCAATATTTCTCAGACAATGAAGAGTTTTTACGATTCTTATGGGGCGCGCGTGGAATACGGAATGTTCCTCAATGAAGGAAAAATTTTCACAAGTGAGTTTGGCGGAAAAAGTTTTCTCACGCTTCCATTCTATACAATTTAAAAAAATCTCTTTACAAACCCTCAGAAAAGTGTATTCTGAGGGTGTTTTATTTATTTTTTGCAATTATGAATCTTGTTATCATGGCGGCGGGTGAAGGCTCTAGAATGCGGCCTCTTACAGATACAACACCAAAACCACTTCTAAAAATCTGCGGAAAAACCCTTATTGAACACAATATTGAACCAATTATGCATCTTTTTGATGAAATTTTTATCATTGTAAAATATAAAAAAGAACAATTTAGTGAATATTTTGGTGATAATTTTTTGGGTAAAAAAATTTATTATGTGGAGCAAATTGAACAAGCTGGAACGGGTGCAGCGATTTTGTCGCTTGATGGGAAGATTTCTGGGGAATTCGTGGTGCTCTCTGGTGACGATTTGTATGACCCAAAAGATATTGAAAAATTAACGAAACAAAACGGATTTGGGTCACTTTGCAAATCAGTAGAAAATCCGCAGGATTTTGGCGTTTTCCAAACAGATAACACTGGAAAAGTTATTAAAATCATTGAAAAGCCGACAGAAAATATTTACGGAAATCTCGTAAGTATCGGAATCCACAAGTTTGATGATACTATTTTTGAAGATTTAAAAAAAATTCCACTTTCTCCTCGTGGCGAGCTTGAAATTACAGATTTGATTGATCTGTATATTCAGCAAGAAAAATATCATGCGGTAGAAGCCATGGGACGATGGACAACAATTGGATATCCGTGGGATATGCTCAAAGGAACGGATGTAATTGTCGGGGATTTCTCAGAAAATATCGATAAGTGAGCAATTATTGAACCTAATGTAGTGGTTCATGGAAATATTTTTCTCGAAAAATGAGCAATTATTAAATATGGAACTTATATTGAAGGAAATGTATATATTGGAGAGAATACAATTATTGGACCAAATGCATATATTCGCGGCAATTCCACAATCGGAAAAAACTCCAAAATCGGTGCTTTTGTTGAATTAAAAGCGAGTTATGTGGGTGAAAATACAAATATTCCGCATCTATCTTATATTGGCGATAGCGTTATTGGAAATTTTGTAAACTTTGGTGGAGGAACAAAGGTTGCCAATCTTCGTCACGACGAAAAAAATATTCGCGCTATGAATAAAGGAAAACTCGTGGATACTGGAAGAAGAAAGTTGGGAGCCATCATTGGCGATGGAACTCACACAGGCATCAACACTCTCATCTATCCAGGGCGTGTATTAGAAACAAATTCTACAACTCTTCCAGGCGAAATTATCAAATAAATGTACAGTTATTGAATAACTATTGTACAAATATATAAATAAAATCATATAATGTTTTGAATTCTGAATTTTTTATTGTGCCTTTCACCAATGTATTGTTCTCAAAATTTTTATTCACACACAAGGTACAACCCACAAATCACGACACAACAACCAATTACACATACAGAATCATCTCAAAAATGCATAAAAAATCCGGTAATCAAGGTCTTTATGTATCATTATGTGCGCGAAGATGATCCACACGATGCGCCGGTGACACATTCACTTTCGGTAACGCCGAAAAATTTTGATTCTCATATGAAAATCGTTTCCGCATTAGCAAAACAGAAAAAAATTAGTCTAATGACCGGTGAGGATTTTGAAAAAGCAATGGAAAATAATTGTTTTCCGAGTGCAAAAATTTGGATTTTTACCGCTGATGATGGCTGGATTGATACTTTCACTGATCTGGCGCCCATTGCAGAAAAATATCAAATTCCCTTTATTTTTGGGATTATTTCATCAAAAACCAATCATAAAGCGTTTGTAAATTCTGAACAAATTAAAAAACTTTCTGATAATCCTCTTTTCACGATTGCAAGCCACACAATGACGCACCAACCATTGAATCGAGTTTCTGAAAAAATTGAAAAATCCGAGATTTGTCAATCAAAAAGAGATTTGGAAAAAATCGTACAAAAACCGGTTAATTTGTTTATTTATCCGATGGGGAAAATTGGAAAAAATAGTGAAAAATTCTTAAAAGAATGTGGATATTCACTCGCTTGGTCGACAAATTTTGGGAAAAATTTTGATTGGAATCATCCAAATTTTTATAATATGAATCGTGTTCGCGTGGATCATGATACTGGTCCTCGATTTTTTGAAAATCATGCAAAATAAATTTGCTTTTTTCAGAAAAATCATATAATGTTGGCGTCCATAAAATTGGGAGTTCTTATGAACGCTTGGACCACTTTATTTTTTATTTTTATTTTCTATGGCAAAAGTTCACGGAAAAAAATTCAATCAGGCAGCAAGCCTTATTGAAAAAGGTCGTCTTTATACACTTTCTGAAGCAGTTGATCTTCTAGAAAGAACAAATACTGTAAAATTTGACCCAACAATCGAAATTCACTTTAATTTGAATATTGATCCTCGTCAGGCTGATCAAATCGTTCGCTCTACAATTTCACTTCCTCACGGAACTGGTAAAACAAAGAAAATTGGTGCCTTCACTGATCTTGGAAACGAAGCAGAATTGAAAGCAGCTGGTGTAACTGTTGCTGGTGCTGAAGATTTGATTGATTCTGTTGCTCAGGGACATATCGACTTTGATATCGCTATCGCGACTCCTGGAATGATGCGAAAAATGGGTAAAATCGCGAAAATTCTTGGGCCAAAAGGTATCATGCCAAATCCAAAGGCTGGTACTGTTGGTGAAGATTTGATTGCGATTGCCTCTGAAATTGCAAAAGGTCGTTTTGAATTTAAAAACGATAAACAAGGAAATGTTCACTCTATTGTTGGAAAACTTTCTTTCGGAAACGAAAAACTCGCTGAAAATATTGCGTTTTTCGTAAAAACAATGAAAGAATCTCGCCCTTCTGGTGTGAAAGGAAGCTCAAATTTCATTACAACTCTTTTCATTTGTAACGCAATGGGACCAAGCATTCAACTTGATATAAATTCTCTTTAAAAAATCAGCCGAAAGGCTGTTTTTTGTTGGCTTAAAATTTTATCAAAAAATAAAAAACCCCGGATGCGAGATTTTTATCCACGTCATTTGAAAGCAGAAAGGAGAGTAATTTCGTCAGCATACTCGATCGAGCCCGCATGTGGAAGCCCTTTAGAAAGTTGCGTAATTATCACCTCTCGTGGCATTCGTTCCTTAATATATAGCTTCGTAGCCTCTCCTTCAATATTGGGATTCATAGCCAAAATCACCTCAGAAATATTTGTTTCATTGGTAATTCGAGAAAATAACGAATCAAAATTCAGCTTATCAGGAGTAATCCCAGCAATTGGAGAAATAGCACCACCAAGCACAAAATATAACCCACGATACACACCCGTTCGTTCGATGGAAAGCATATCCAAATAATCTTCTACCACACAAATACTATTTTTATCACGAGAGTAGTCTGCACAAATCTTACAAATATTTAAACCCATATCAGTAAGCCCGTGACATTCGCTACATTCCTGAACGCTCGAGTGTAATTTTCCTAGTGCTTCAGAAAAATTTTTCACATACGAACTATTAGCTTTAAGCAAAAAAAAGGCGAGTTTAGCCGCCGTTTTTTCCCCAATTCCTGGCAAATAGTGTATCATGTCAATAAGTCTTTTGAGTGCTTCTGGCATTAGTGATTCATAGTAAATTGAGTATCTTTGAGTACCAAAAATGATGAGTTGGAAACATTTTCCATCCGATTGATAATACCAGCATTCATTACAGTATCAATGGATCTTCCCTCTGCGATACGAATATCAAGCAAATTTTCTTTGAGCTGAAGAGCACGCATTTCTACTTGCAAAGTTCGAACATTATATCCGCGTGTCGCATTTTGATTTTGCAAAAAAGCGTAATAAATCAATAATCCTCCAATTGCCAAAATTGCCAAAATAAAGGTTTGCGTATAGGAAAATCGAAAATTTTCGCGAGCCACTTTTCTTTCTGAAAAAAATGGAATATGTCCTTTTTTCGCTACTAAAACATTAGCATTCATTGGAGGAAATTTAAGAAATTCGTTCATAAATGCGAAGTTTCGCACTTCGTGCGCGAGGATTATTTTGAATCTCCCCATCATTCGGAACGATTGGTTTTTTGTTTATTTTTTTAAATTTTGGCGGGACAATAGTTTGTCCTGTGATTTCGTCAATCTGTCATTGCAGAAGTGGTGAGAAAAAATTTTTCACCAAACGATCTTCTATCGAATGAAAGGTGATTATTGCAATTTTTCAACCCATTCTCAGCCTTTCTGTTGCTTGTTCAAGTGAAGTAAGAATGTGTTCAAATTCATCATTAACAGCAATTCGTAAGGCCTGAAAAACGCGTAATGGTGATTTTTTATCAAAACTGGCTTTTTGAACTAGTGCCACTAATTTTTCTGTCGTATCGATTTTTTCAGTTTTCCGCGCTTCCACGATAGCGCGAGCGATAAAAATTGCCTTTTTCTCATCAGCATAATCCCAAAAAATCTTTTTGAGTTCATCTTCTGAAAGCGTCATCACCAAATTTTCAGCCGTCTTTCCAGCTGTACGATTGAAGCGCATATCCAGCGGTCCATCAAATCGTACGGAGAATCCGCGTTCAGCATCATCATAGTGTGCGCTTGATACTCCCAAATCATACAGAATAAAATCAATATGTGGAAATTGATGTTTTCTGAGAATCTGATCAATTTCTGAAAAACTCAAATTCTCCGAAATATGCGAATCAAAATTTTCTAAAAATTGATTGGCAAGAGCAATATTTGACGCATCACGATCAATTCCGATGCAAATTCCGTCTGAATCAAGATTTTCAAGAAGCATTTTCGTATGACCACCCAGTCATTGCGTCGCATCCAAAACATATTTTCGAGGAGAAACTTTCAAATACGCATCGCGAACTTCATGAAAAAGAACCGGAATATGAATCACAAAAAAGATAATAAGAAAGCGTAAAATGTGACGAATCACAAGGGTAATGTAATCGTTTTTTTCTATAAGTCAAGCAAAAAAATGAACAAAAATCAAAGAGAAAAATGTGAGAAATAAAACAAATTTTTTCTTGGCTTAAAATCGTTATTTTGAAAATTTTAAATTGGATAATTGTACGAAAAAATGAAATTTGAACAGAAATTGAAGTAGACATTTTTATTATTTAATGAATAAAAATATATAAGAAAAATAAAACAATTTTTTCTAATTTAAAAAAAGAAATTAT
>ERZ772956.490-NODE-490-length-29667-cov-6.056193_pt1 | contig 29667 bp, 26 predicted proteins | sample MGYA00580683_ERZ772956 | MGnify/ENA primary metagenome ERZ772956 (study PRJEB29015, sample SAMEA2738077) | human oral metagenome | biome: human oral; feature: human-associated habitat; material: saliva | place: China | collected 2212 ... | reverse complement strand
AAAAATATATTTTTTTAGGAGAATATAGGATTATGGGACAAAGAGGAAAATTTCAAGTATACTATGAGAGAATAAAAGCGGAACTTGAAAAAATAAAAAAAGAAAACAATTATATTACTTTATCTAAAGCCTTTGCACATTGGTACTTATTTAATTTTTGTAATGTAGATGCTAATGATTTAGGTGAATCTATACTTGATGGCTTTGGAGATAATGGAATTGATGCAATAATTTTAGAAAATGATACAATGAAATTATATCAATTTAAATTTCCAGATAAAATTGATAATTTAGTAAAAAAAATTGATGAAAAAACAGTATTAAAATTATTAAATGGGTATAAAAAACTAAATTCAAGTAGAACACCACAAAAATCCAATGAGATATTTAAAGCTTATAGAGAAATTGTAAAAAATCAAAATATTTTTAATTATGAATTCATTTTTATATCGTTTTCGGATGGACTTAGCGAAAATGCAGAAGATGCTATGAACACCGCAATACAAGATATAAAAGAAAGCACAGGAAATCTTATAAAAGTTGATGTAAATGAAAAAATAAAGATATGCAATAAGATTGATAGATTACAGAAGAAAAATGTAATAGAAATAAATCTTAGATATAATTCATTAATAGCAAGTTATAATATTGAGGAAAAGGTCAAATCATGGGTTGGATTTACAACTGCACATGATATATTAGAAGCAGTGGATGATTATTTAGATATAATTTTTGATGAAAATATCAGAAACTATGAAGGAGACAATTCTGTAAATCAAGGAATTATAAAAACAGCAATAGATGAAGTTGAGTCAGAAAATTTTTACTTTTATCATAATGGAATTGTATTTATATGTGATGAATGTAAGATAAGTATGGGAAATCAAATAGCAAATTTAATGTCAGCGGCAGTAGTAAATGGATGTCAAACGGTAGTAGCTTTAGCAAATGCTAGAGATGAACAAAAAAGTTTGAAAGAAAATGTCTTTTTACCGATAAGAATAATCGAAACGAAAGACATTGAACTAAGAGCAAAAATAACAGAATATTTAAATTCACAAACAAAGATAAAAGATAGTTATTTTCTAGCGAACAATACATTTATAAGAGAACTGCAGAATGAATTGATGAAGAAAGGATATTTTTTGGAAAGGTTAGCTAATGAATATAGCTATAAAAAGGATAGACTTAAAAATAAATTTGATTATAATAAAGATCATATTTTACGAATGGATAAAACAATCCAAATTTATGCTGGATATTATAATAATGAATTTGCTGCAATAGCTAAAAGAGGAAAAAATGAATTATTTAATAAGGAAATTATTAATGAAATTATTTCAGGAATTAATGCAGATAAAGTTTTAATAGCTTATAATGCGTATGAAGACATTTATAAAATTATAACGTTATATAGAAAATGCAGAAGAACTGAAAGAAATGATGAATTCTTGGAATATATGGGAATTAATGTTAAAACAGATGAAGAATATATAAAAGAAATGGAAAAATTTTCATTTATAAATACGGCTGACATATTATTATTAAATGCATATGCAAACATTAATCCAAAGACAGGTAGAGAGCAATTAAAAGCAATTATTAATATATGCAAAAAAGCTATAAATGATAATCCTAAGATTAGTCCTTCAACAGCTACCAAAACTGCAAAAATTTTTGAAATTGTTCAAAAGAATATAAAAGAGAAAAATAGAATATCTAATTAATATAAAAAAGAAAATATTTTATATAATAGATTAAATTAAAAATAAATAAAACACTTTACTAAACCTAAAATTTTAGTAAAGTGTTTTATTTAACTTAAGAATTAAAACAAAGTGACACTGGTGAATCTAATAACTTAATTGATTATAAATAACATTGATTTAGTAAATTATTTTTATTCCTGTAACTTCTGCAAATTTGACTTTCCACCCATAAAATGTTAAAATATAAAAAGTTAGCCAAGACTAACATTTATAAAATAGAGGTAGAAAATGACAGAAATTTTAAATATAAAAGACTTGCATGCAAATGCAGGAGATAAAGAAATATTAAAAGGATTAAATCTAAAAATCAATGCAGGAGAAGTACATGTAATAATGGGACCAAACGGAGCCGGAAAGTCAACATTAGCAAATGTAATCTTCAACAATCCAATATACAAAAAAACATCTGGAGAAATTGATTTTATAGGTGAAAATATAAACGATTTAAAAACAAATGAAATAGCTAACAAAGGAATCTTTATGTCATTCCAATTACCAGAAGAAGTACCAGGAATCACATTAATGAATTTCTTAAAGGCAGCACATTCAGCAAAAACACAGGAGCCTGTAAAAGTATTTGCATTTAAAAGACAAATTGAAGAAAATATGAACAAACTAAATATGAATAAAAATTATGCATCAAGAGATTTAAATGTAGGATTTTCAGGAGGCGAGAAGAAAAAAGCCGAAATTTTGCAAATGTTAACACTAAATCCAAAATTAGCAATACTAGATGAAACAGATTCAGGACTGGATGTTGATGCAATAAGAACAGTATCATCAGGCATCAATATGTTCAAAAATAATGAAAATGCAGTATTAATAATCACACATAGCACAAAGATTTTGGAAAACTTAGACGTTGACTATGTACATATATTAGTAAATGGACAAATCATCAAAACAGGAACAGGTGAATTAGCAAAACAAATAGAACAAGAGGGATATTCAGAATATCTAAACTAACTAGAAAGGAATAAAGAACTTGAAAAATAAAGCAGATCTATCACAGTTTGAAGAGCAAAAAAATAAGATAGAAAACATATACAACATTAAAAATAGTGATGATTCTGAATATAAAGCATTTGGTTTAACAGAAGAAGTAATAAGAGATATATCAGCAAGAAAAGAAGAACCAGAGTGGATGTTGGACATAAGACTAAAAGCACTAGAAACATATAATAAATTAGACTTACCAACATGGGGACCAGATCTAAGTGAAATAGACCTTAATAAAATTGCAACATATGTTAAGCCAAAAACAGATATGAAAGCAAACTGGAATGACGTACCAGAAGATATAAAAAATACTTTTGAAAAATTAGGAATTCCAGAAGCAGAAAGAGAAGTATTAGCAGGAGTTGGAGCACAATACGATTCAGAAATTGTATACCACAGCATAAAGAAAGAATTAACAGAGCAAGGCGTAATATACACTGATTTTGAATCAGCAGTAAGAGAATATCCAGAAATTATAAAAGAATATTTTTCAAAATGTATTTCAATTCCATATCATAAATTCATCGCTCTTCACTATGCAGTATGGTCAGGAGGATCATTTGTATATGTGCCAAAAGGTGTAAAAGTAGACATACCATTGCAATCATATTTCAGATTAAATGCCGCAGGAGCAGGCCAGTTCGAACACACATTAATAATCGTTGAAGAAGATGCATATTTGCATTTTATAGAAGGATGTTCAGCGCCAAAATATAGTGAATTAAATCTACATGCAGGTGCAGTAGAATTATATGTAAAAGACGGAGCAACATTAAGATATTCAACAATTGAAAACTGGTCAAAAAATATGATGAATTTAAATACGAAAAAAGCCATCGTAGGTAAAAATGCAAAAATAGAATGGGTATCAGGATCATTTGGATCAAAAGTATCAATGCTATATCCAATGAGCTTTTTAAATGGCGAAAATGCATCAAGCGAATTCTTAGGAATATCATTCGCAGGAGAAGGCCAAAACTTAGATACAGGAATGAAAATAGTACAAAACGCACCAAACACTTCAGCAGTAGTAAATTCAAAATCAATCTCAAAAGATGGAGGAATTTGTACATTCAGAAGTGATGTAAAAGTATTGCCAAAAGCAACAGGAGCAAAGTTATCCGTATCATGTGAATCACTAATGTTAGACAATCTTTCAAAATCAGATACAATACCAACATCAAATGTACAAACATCGGATGTGGAATTTTCACATGAAGCAAAAATCGGAAAGATATCGGATCAAGCAATATTTTACTTAATGACAAGAGGCATATCAGAAGAAGAAGCAAAAGCAATGATAGTAAGAGGGTTTGCAGACCCGATTTCAAAAGCATTACCACTAGAATATGCCGTAGAAATGAACAACTTAATAAACTTAGAATTAGAAGGGAGCATAGGATAATGACAAACGAATTAGTATTAAATGCTACACCTCTAAGAACATCACAAAGTTATCAAATCAATGATTTAAAAATAAAATTAGACATACCAGAAATTAAGGAATTTAACAATGTACAATTTAAAAATATTGAAAAAATAACTTTGAAAAAATCAGAAAACACACTATTATCAAACAAAATAGGATTAGAACTACAAACAAACTATTCATTGAACATAATAGTACCAAAATATACAAAAATAGAACAAAATATAGAGTTAAACTTCAAACTAACAGAAGAAGCTTTGATATCAAAAATCAATATCAAATATGAGCAAAATTCAGAAGCAAATATAATCATAAAATTTGAAGGAAATGGATTTAATTACTCAGAAATTGAATTACAATCAGAAGAATATTCAAAAGGTAAAATCACAATAGCAAACTTGTTAGAAAGCACAGCAAACACAAACATATTTGCAATCTCAAACAATATATCAGACAATAGCGAAATTTCGCATATAATTGTGGATTTTGGCGGAGAAAACAAGATATCAAACTATTATAGTGAATTAACTGGATATAGAGCAAAAAATAGCTTAAAAACAGTTTATTTAGGACAAGACAATAATAGATTAGATTTAAATTATCATATAAAACACATAGCCGAAAAAACAAACTCAGAAATAGAAGTACAAGGAGCAATAGACGGAAATTCTAAAAAAAGCTTCAAAGGAACAATTGACTTTCTGAAAGGCAGTAAAGAATCAAAAGGTACAGAAAGCGAAAATTGTGTTTTATTATCAGATAAAGCAAAGTCAATCTCATTACCAATGTTATTATGCCATGAAGATGACGTAAACGGAGAACACGGAGTATCATCAGGAAAAATAGATCCAAAGAAATTATTTTATATAATGACAAAAGGAATATCTTATGAAGATGCGCGAAAGTTAATAATAAAAGCAAATTTCAACAATATAATAAATGAAATACCTGATGAAGAATTACAAGAAAAAATAATAGAAATAATTGAAAAAATATAAGGAACAATAAAATGACAACTAATGAAATTAGAAAAGATTTTCCAATTCTAGAAAACCAAGATATTGCATACTTAGACAGTGGAGCAACAACTCAAAAGCCTGTGCAAGTAATAGAAGCAGTAACAAATTATTACAAACAAAGCAACGCCAATCCACATAGAGGAGCATACGATTTAAGCATAGAAGCAACAAGAGTATATGATGAATCAAAGGAAAAAGTAGCAAAATTCATAAATACAAAATCGCCAAACGAAATCATTTACACAAGAAATGCCACAGAAAGTTTAAATTTAATTGCAAACTCTTATGGAATGCAAAATGTAACAAAAAACGACAAAATTCTTATATCAATAATGGAACATCATTCAAATCTAGTAACATGGCAAAACGTTTGCAAAAAAACAGGAGCAACACTTGAATACATGTATACAAACGAAAATTGTGAGTTGTCAGATGAAGAAATAAATAGCAAAATAGTTCCAGGTGTTAAAATCGTTGCAGTAACACAAGTATCAAACGTTTTAGGCACAATAAATGATGTAAAGAAAATAGCCAAAAGAGCCCACGAAGTAGGAGCAATAATAGTCGTAGACGCAGCACAATCAGCACCACACATGAAAATAGATGTCCAAGACCTAGATGCCGACTTTTTAGTATTTTCAGGACACAAAATGCTAGCCCCAATGGGTATTGGCGTATTATATGGAAAAGAAGAAATATTAAACAAAATGGAGCCATTCAATTTAGGTGGAGACATGATTGAATATGTATATGAACAAGAAACAACGTATGCAGAGCCACCAATGAAATTTGAAGCCGGAACCCAAAACGTAAATGGAGCAGTAGGTCTATCAGCAGCAATCGATTATCTAGAAAATATCGGAATGGAAAATGTTGAAAAAATTGAAGCAGAGCTTCTACAGTATGCCTATGAAGAACTAACAAAACTGGATTTCATCCAAATCTATGGACCAACAAATCTAGAAAAAAGAGCAGCAGTAATAGCATTCAACGTAAAAAACGTTCATCCACACGATGTTTCAACAATTCTAAACAACAGTGGAGTCTGCATACGTTCAGGTCATCACTGTGCCCAACCACTACATAGAAAATTAAAAATGGAATCAACATGTAGAGCAAGTTTTTACATTTACAACACAAAACAAGACATTGACAGACTCATAAATGGCCTAAAAGAAGTTCAAAAAATCTTCAGCAAATACATGTAAAAGGAGAAAACAATGGAAAACATGGATTCAATCTACACAGAGATAATAATGGAAGCAAGCACATCAAAACACAACAAACACAACCTAACAAATCCGGATTTTACAGAACATGGCCACAATCCAAGCTGTGGAGATGACATTACACTAGAACTAAAAATGAATGGCGATATCTTAGAAGACATATCATTCACAGGCACAGGCTGTGCAATTTCACAAGCTTCAACAACAATCATGATTGATCTATTTAAAGGCAAAACAAAACAAGAAGTTTTAAAATTAATAGACATATATCTAAGAATGATAAAAAGAGAAAAAATCTCCGACGAAGAAATTGATTCTCTAGAAGATGCAGCGGCACTTCAAAACATATCAAACATGCCAGCCAGAGTAAAATGCGCAGAGCTAGCATGGTACACAATGCAAAAAATTTTAAATAAATAAGAGACAAACTAGCATCAAAGTCTAGTTTAGTATAAAGTAGAAATATTACAAAAAATATATAAAATACAAAACAATTTACTTTACAAACTAACATATTTATGGTAATATTTCTACATCAATGCAGATGTGGCGAAATTGGTATACGCACAGCACTCAAAATGCTGCGGGAAACCATGTGGGTTCGAGTCCCACCATCTGCACCAACCCATAAGGACTTTAGGTAATAACCTAGAGTCTTTTATTTTGTTAGTTTTTGTTGAAATATCAACATTTTCATAACTTTTTGCTTTAATATATTTTAATGTAATTTTATGTATTTTAATGTACTTTTATACAAAATTGTCGCACTAAAAGTCGTACTAAATAGTATCAAAATATTTTTTGCTGAAATGAAGTCAACATAAAGATTGAAAAACGAAAAGAAATATGCTATAATAATACACGAAACTAATAATTAGATTTCAAGCCTGATTTAGGCAGAAAGGAAAAAATGGAGAATATAAAAGTTGTTATAGAAGATATAAAGAATCTTCGTAGGAAGGCAAAAGAAATGTTGGAAACAGCAAACAGACTTGAAAAGTCTGTTTTTGCAATAAAACAGTCAGCAAGAAAAGAAAAGGACATAAATAAAAGAAGAGAATATCAAGATGCAACAGAAGATATAAATCTTCAAATTAGAGGACTACGAAAAGACATTGAGAATCTTGAAGATTCTGACCTTTTTAGGGATAAAATAAACATCCCAAAACATACAAAATAAATTCCATTAGAGGGGAGGCTGATTATGCTCCTCTCTTATTTTTATAAAAAAAAAGAGAGCGTGACATATGTTTAAAAAAACTACAAAAATTGACAAAAATAATTTACATAACTATTGAAAATAATATTAAACAATGCTATAATTAATATTGTAACTATTGTTAGAGTGAGTTGCCTTTACTAGTGAGAAGGCAGAAGGGAGACAATGTGGAAGCAAATGAGATCATCCAGCACACAGCAGATTTAAGAAAGAATTTGCTGAATTGGATCCGCCTTATTAAAACAGAGGTTGATAATATCAACTCTGAGTTAAAGAGTGTGGAAGAAAAACTGGAGGTTATCAAGAGCCAGGATGAATATTCTTGTGAGAGGGTTAATTTGGAAGCTGCAAAGCACCAACTTCTCTCGAACAGAATGGGCATTCAAAATGAATTGGAATTGGTATATTCCGATATCAGACTTCTTCAGCAACAAGTTCCTAGTCCAGAGCAAGAAAGAATGGGCGCAATAATTAGGAATATGAAGAAGTGGCAATCCAACATCAATTAGTCTTCACAAGGGGAGGTGATTTTTACCTCCCCTCTTTTTTTATTTATAATATAATATTGACTATGCATTTGTTGAATAAAATGGCTAACTATGATAAAATCAAAACTGAAAAAGGAAAAGGAAAAAATACAAATGATAAAAGATTATAGAAAAGTAATATTTACAATTTTTTTATTAATAATACTAGTAATCACAGGCTTAATTATATTATTCAAAAACACAACAACAATAGGAACAATCAAACCACACACGTATAGTGAAAAAGAAGTTGATGAATATGCAAAACAAGCACATGGTGAAAAAGTTAAGCAAGTAGCAAAAGGAAAAAATATTGAAATCGAAATAGAAGCTCCAAATAACAGTAAGGAAAAAGTAAATGGAGTAATATATGAATATTCAAGAGAAAATGGAGATACTTTTCCAATAATAACATATCCAGTGCATAAAAAGAAAAGTGATAATACAACAATTGAAAACACATATTTAAGAAATATCAGTGATTATTATCAATCAGCAATAATCGCGTCATACGCAGAAAATATAGCATCAATTGCACAAACATATAATTTGCTTGCAAATGTTGAAAAAAACAATATGAATTCATACATAGTATTTGATATGAAAGAAGAAAAAGAAGCATATAACATAGGTAGAGCAATGCAACAAATAAATGAATTATTAGCATTAGAAATAAATAAAAATGAAATTACAAAAAAATATGAAATAGAAAATGTAGTAGCAAAGGTACATTATACAAACCAAGAAAATGGCATTGATAAAATAGTAAATATACCATTAGCTCAAAATCGAGACGATATACAAGATTTTGACGCAAACTACTATGCATCATTAATAAAAAACAATATAAATTGAAAGGTATAGTATGGGATTTTTTGATAAATTAAAACAAAGTTTAGAAAAAACAAAAATAGCACTAGGAATAAAAAAAGTTGACGAAAATTTATTAGAAGAGTTAGAAGAAAAGTTAATTATGTCAGATGTTGGAATGACTGCAACAGATGAAATAATTGAAGAGCTAAGAGCCAGAATTAAACAAGACAAAATAATAGAATCTGACAAAGTTGTAGAAATATTAAAAGAACAATTAGAAAAGATTCTAACCAAGGAAGATAATAAATTAAATCTAGAAACATCACCAGCAGCAATTTTAATGGTTGGAGTGAATGGAGCTGGAAAAACAACATCAATTGGAAAAATTGCAAATAGATTGAGACAACAAGGAAAAAAAGTATTAGTAGTAGCAGCAGATACTTATAGAGCTGCAGCAGTAGAACAAGTTGAAGAATGGGCTAAGAGAGCAAATGTAGATATTATCAAAGGACATGAAAATGCAGACCCATCATCAGTAATATTTACAGGATGCAAAAAAGCCAAAGAAGAAAATTACGATGTTGTAATATGTGATACAGCAGGAAGACTACAATCTAAGAAATCATTAATGGACGAATTGGAGAAAATGAATAAAGTAATTGATAGAGAATTACCAAACTCATCAAAAGAAACTTTATTAGTACTTGATGGATCAACAGGACAAAATGCAATTTCACAATTAAAAGCTTTCAAAGAAGCAACAGGAGTAACCGGAGTTATAATTACTAAATTAGACGGAACCTCAAAAGGTGGAGTAATCATAAAATTAGCAAAAGATGAAAACATAGCAATTAAATTCATAGGAATAGGTGAAAAAATAGATGACATGGAAGAATTTAATGCAAGAGATTTTGTAAATGCAATTATAGAGTAAAAAGAAAGGTTATAGATATGGAAGAAAGAGAAAATACAATTCCAAACACACAAGAAGAAAATAATCTAAGAAATCAAGAAATATCAAAAGAAGATATGGCAACATATGAAGCAGCCATAAAATATAAAAAAGGAAAAAAAGCAAGAAAAAAACTAGTATTATTTCTAGTTTTAATAGCAGCAATTGTAGGACTAATTTTAATAAGAGGATCATATTTAACAGCAAAAGATCTAGGAGAAAAGTATTTACAAGTATATAATAGAAAAACATTAATAACATCTGGAATATTTTTTGTAAATTTCTTTTTAATATATTTTACATTTTTAAGAACAAACAAATTAATAAAAAGAGTACTAGTAAACATATACAAAAAAGAAGAAAAAGTAATGCCAAGATTTGCAAACAAATCAATTGCATTCATAATAGCATTAATAGGATCAGCAGTAGTAACACTATTAAGCAAAAACATGATAACACAAACAATTGGATTAGCATGGTTTGGACAAACAGATCCAGTATATAACTTAGATATATCATGGTTTGTAATTATTAAACCACTAGCAACATTCATTTTAACTTATCTATCAGTATTATTAATAGCAACATTAGTTTATGCGGCAATATATTCAATAATAGTTGTGAATACTGACTTAAATGGAATATCAAGAAATTCATTTGATAAAGAAGAAGTTCTAAAAGCATTAAAATTTAGAATCAGACTAGTAGCAATTCTATTAGGTTTAATTTTATTAGTTACAATGGCTGGAAATATAGGAAACGAAAAATTCTTTAATATTGAAAAAAGTGATGGAACAATTTACTCTTTAAATGGCGCAGGATATATGGATGCAACAGTAAAGAAAGTTGGTTATATTATATTTGCATTAGTAGCAACATTCTCAATATTTAGAATATATTCATCAATTAAAGAAGGCAGTGTACGTAGAGCAATAGGATATATATTAGTAGTGCCAGTATACTTGATTGTACTAGCAGGATTGATGGTAGTATTATCTGCAATTCTAGTAGGTAATAATTCATTAGAAAAAAATGAATGGTATATCAGTAAAAACATCGAACAAACAAATTCATCGTACAATATGAAATTAATAAATTCAGAATTGAATTACACTGGAACAATTACAGAAAAAGAAGTAGCAGCCAACAAAGACATTTTAAACAATATAGATTTAGTTAATGATGATTTAGTATTAAAAACTATAAAATATTCACAAACAGCAAAAGGATATTATACATTTAGAAAAACACAAATCGAAATGTATAATGTAAGTAATGCAGCAACATTGCTATATATTACACCACGTGAAATATCAACAGCAAATGCAACATATTCTAACAAAACATATCAATATACACATGGATATGGAATAATGGCAACAACAGCTGGTCAAACAGACGAAGATGGATATTTAAAAACAGTCCAAAAAGAATTTGGCGATTTATCAAAATCAACAATTCCAATAACAGAACCAAGAATTTACTATGGATTAGAAACAAACAGTGCAGTAGTATTAAATAGTACAAAACAAGAAGCAGATTATATTAATGAAAATGGAAACTCAGTAAACTATACTTACACTGGAAATTCAGGATTAAGTTTAAATATATTTGATAGATTAATCCTTGCAATAAATCAAGGAGATATGAAATTAGCATTCTCAGGATCAATTACAAAATCAAGTAGATATTTAATTAATAGAAATATTATAAACAGAGCAAAAACAATGTTACCAGGAATCATCTATGATGAAAATCCATATATGGTAATAGATAATCAAGGAAAACAATATTGGATATTAGATGGATACACAACATCAAATTCATATCCATTTGCTCAAAAAACAAACTTTAACAATACTGAAATTAACTACATAAGAAATTCGGTAAAAGTAATAATCAATGCATTTGATGGAACAACAAAATTCTATATAACAGATAGAACAGACCCAATAATAATGTCATATAATAATGCATACCAAGGATTATTTGAAAATAAAGATTCTCAAATACCATCAGACATAAGTTCACACTTTGTATATCCAAAGAAATTGTTTAATATTCAAACGAAAATAATGGAAATATACCACAACGCAACAGCAGGAGTATTATTTAGAGGAAATGATGTTTGGAATGTAGTAAGAAGAGGTGAATCATTCAAAAATTCAACAGATATTGATTCATATTACACAATGGTAAAAGACAGTCAAGGAAACAACAATATTGGATTAGTAATGCCATTCACAGTGTATGGAAAGCAAAATATAATTGCATACATGGTTGGAACAATGGAAAACGGAGAAATGAAATTACAATTAAAGAAATTCCATACAGATAGTAATGTATTAGGACCTATTTCATTAGAAACACAGATAAATCAAGATGAAACAATATCACAAGAAATAGCAAGTTTAAATGTAAGTGGAACAAAAATTTCATCAGATATCATAATGGTTCCAGTAGAAAACACAATTTTATATGTAAAACCAATTTATCAACAATTAATAAACGAAACATCACAAAAACCACAATTAAAGAGAGTTGTTGTAGCATCAGGTAATAAAGTTGGAATTGGAGAAAACATAAACTCAGCAATTAAAAATCTATTATCTAAAAAAGCTGTTGATATAAATGTATCAAATACTGAAAATTTACAAGATAATATAAATGAAGTAATAAAAGCACTTAAAAAAGTAAAAGAATCAACTAAGAACAATGATTGGAAACTATATGGAGAAGACATGGATAAATTGACAAAAGCCATAGACCAATTGGAAACAACATCAAAGAAACAGAAAGAAAATAAAGTGTCAGAAGAAAAAACAGTATCAACAACAAAATAAAACAAAAGAAGGGAATCTAATAAAATGAATTTACCAAACAAATTAACAGTAATGAGGATATTGCTAGTATTTGTAATATTAATTATAAGTTTTTTGAATATTCCAGGAGAAGTTTTTGGAATCTCATTAAAATTTTTAATAATAGAGATTATATTCATAATAGCATCAATCACTGATCACTATGATGGATATTTAGCGAGAAAAAACAATCAAATTACTACATTTGGTAAATTCTTAGACCCAATCGCAGATAAAATATTAGTAGTAACAACAATGTTATTATTAACTGAAAGAGGAACATTACCAGCCTGGATACCGATAGTAACAATATTCAGAGAATTCCTAGTATCAGGTTATAGATTAGTAGAAGCAAAAGAAGGTGGAAAAGTTGTAGCAGCAAACATTTGGGGCAAAATAAAAACAGTAACACAAATGATTGCAATAATGCTAATGCTAATAGATTCAAACAAATTCTTTGCATTTACAGCAACAAAATTACCAATGCCTTGGATGATATTAAATATATTAGGATCAATAATGATGTTAATATCAGTAATAGCAACTATATTCTCAGGATATACATATTTAAAAAACGGAAAAGATTTATTCAAAGATAAATAAAGAGGTACAAAATGGACAAACATGAGCAAGCAAAACAAGAAATTAAAGAACTCGTAGACAAATTAAACTACTACTCAAACCTATACTATAATTTAGACAAACCAGAAATATCGGATTATGAATATGATATGTTAAATAATAGATTAAAAGTATTGGAAGCAGAAAATCCAGATTTAATCTTACCAGATTCACCACTTCATAAAGTAGGAGGAACTGCAAGAAAGGATTTAAAGCAAGTAGTACATGAAGTTCCATTATTAAGCCTTCAAGATATATTTGATTTTGACAGTCTATATGATTTTGATAAAAGAGTGAAAGAAAACGGCCAAACAAATTATTGCGTCGAAACCAAAATAGACGGATTATCATGTGCATTAAAATATGAAAAAGGAATTTTAGTAGAAGGTGCAACAAGAGGTAATGGGCAAGTTGGAGAAGATGTAACAGCAAATGTCAAAACAATCAAAACAATTCCACAAAAATTAAATAAAGAAATAGATATAACAGTTCGAGGAGAAGTATTCATTTCAACAGCTGACTTTGAAAAAATGAATGAAGAACGTGAGATTTTAGAAGAACCATTATTTGCAAACGCAAGAAATGCAGCTGCTGGATCATTAAGACAATTGGACCCAAAGGTAACAGCCAAAAGACCATTAAATATATATATATTTAATGTACAAAAAATAGAAGGCGTAGAATTTAATTCACACTTTGAAGAATTGGAATATCTAGCAGAATTAGGATTTAATGTAGTACCATTTAGAAAAAATTGCAAAACAATTGAAGAAGCAATAGATGCAATTAAAGAAATTGGCGAAAATCGTGATCAATTAACATTTGGAATTGATGGAGCAGTAGTAAAAGTAGATAATCTAGCTCTAAGAGAAAAAATGGGAAATACATTCAAAACACCAAGATGGGCAATTGCATATAAATATCCACCGGAGCAAAAAGAAACAATTTTAAAAGACATAGTATGTGAAATAGGTCGTACAGGAGTAATTACACCAGTAGCAATATTGGAGCCAGTAAGAGTTGCAGGATCAACAATATCAAAAACAACATTACACAATGAAGATTTTATAAAAGAAAAAGGCTTGAAAATAGGAGATACTGTAATAATCCAAAAGCAGGGTGACGTAATACCAGAAGTAATTGGAGTGAATACAGACAAAAGAACAGGAAATGAACAAGATTTTCAAATGCCAACAACATGTCCAGTATGTGGAGCACCTGCAATTAGAGAAGAAGGCGAATCTGCAACATATTGTACAGGAATCGAATGTCCAGCAAAAGCTTTAAAAACAATAGCACATTTTGCATCAAAAGAAGCCATGGATATTAATGGTTTAGGAATAAAAATAGTAGAACAATTACTAGAAAAATCGTTAATACAGAATATAGCAGACATATATGAATTAAAATTAGAAGATGTTTCATCATTGAAAAAGAATGGTGGAAAATTTGCAAGTAATCTAATTGAAGCAATAAATGAAAGCAAAACAAAAGATTTGAGTAATTTGATTACAGGTTTTGGAATTAGACATGTAGGCCGTAAATTAGCAAAAACGCTAGCAAAACGCTATAAAAATATTGACGAATTAATGAAAGTAGATGTCGAAGAACTATCATCAAAAGACAATATTGGAACAATAATAGCAGCAAGCATAGTAGAATTTTTTAGTGAAGAACAAACAATTGATTTAATCAATAAATTAAAAACAAATGGTGTAAACATGTCATACATTGAGGAAGGAACTTCAGATGACAGATTTGAAGGTCAAACTTTTGTATTAACAGGCTCACTAGAAAAATATTCAAGAGATGAAGCAAGTGCAATAATCGAAAGATTAGGAGGAAAAACTTCATCATCAGTATCAAAAAAGACAAGCTATTTATTAGCAGGAGAAGATGCAGGCTCAAAGCTAACAAAAGCCAGAGATCTAGGAATCAAAATAATATCAGAAAATGATTTTGAAGAAATGATCAAATAATAAGGAGAACGATGAAAGATTACACTTTTGAAAAATTTGACCAAGATTTAAACAATGGATACAAAATATGTTTTACATATTTAAAAAATAAGTATATGATATATAAAGTAAGTGAAGATTGCTATATGCAAGAATTATTAGAACAACACAGTAGAAATCCAGTACAGGAAAAAGCAATGATAACATATAAAGCAATACATATGATGTTTCCATACCAACAGGATTACGAATATAAAAATTAATTAGGAGTAACAATGTCAGAAGAAAACAAAAAAGATTATCAGATAGATGAAGTAGAACAACATATAGATGATAGGGACTACATGTTACAAGCAATTGAAAATGATGCAACATGGGTACTAGCATATGCGTCAGAAAAGTTAAAAGAAGATAAAGAATTAATGATGAAATGCGCTGAAAAAGATGGACAGATTTTATACTACGCAAGTGAAAACTTAAGAGATGATAAAGAATTTGTATTAAAAGCAGTTGCAACAAAATGGTTAATAATAAAATACGTAAGTTACAGATTAAGAAGTGACAAAGATGTTGCACTATGTGCATTACAAGCATCCAAAAAAGCAAAAGAGTATTTGACAAAAGAAGCATTGCAATTACCAGAAGTAGAAGAATTTCTAAAGGAACAAGAAGAAAACAAATGATTATAATTTTTGGGGACGATAGCTATGAAAAGAAAAAATGGAGTAGAGATACTTAAAGAAATAAACAACATGACACAGGAACAATTAATTAATTATAGAGAAAAAAATCGAGAATTCGTGGAACAGATAGAAAAGAGAAAAATCAAAAATGTAATTAGCAGAATGATTAAGAGAATAATCGATATAATAGCAGGAATTATAGGCAGTATACTATTGATTCCTATAACAATTATAGTAGCTATTATGAATATAATTAATAAAGATTTCGGAAATTTATTCTATACACAATATAGAATTGGAAAAAATGGCAAAAAGTTTAAAATTATTAAATTTAGAAGCATGCAAAAAGATGCTGATCAAATATTAGAAAAATATTTAAAAGAAAACCCTAAAGAAGCAAAAGAATACAAAATAAATAAAAAATTAAAGAATGATCCTAGAATAACAAAGACTGGTAAGTTTTTAAGAAAAACTTCACTTGATGAATGGCCACAATTCTTATCAGTATTAATTGGAAAAATGAGCCTTGTTGGACCACGCCCATACTTACTTTCAGAGAAAGAAGAAATGGGAGAATACTACAAATATATAATAAAATCAAAACCAGGATTAACTGGATTATGGCAAGTGTCTGGCAGATCAAATCTAACATTTGAAGATAGATTAAAATTAGACGAAGAGTATTCAAATAGACAAGGAAATATAAGAGATTTTAAAATTTTAATAAAAACATTTCATAAGGTTTTTGGAGAAGAGGGAGCGATATAATCTTGAAAGATATAAAAATCATTGTAGGATCACATAAAGAATATAAAATGCCAAAAGATAACATGTACATACCACTACATCTAGGGTCTGAAGGTTCAAAAGAAATAAATGGATTTCAAAAAGACAATGCCGGAGAAAGCATTTCAATAAAAAATCCATTTTTCTGTGAACTTACAGGCCTATATTGGGCTTGGAAAAATTTAGACGCGAAATATATAGGTTTAGTACATTATAGAAGACATTTAACAACAAAAAATCTAGTATTAACCAAAAACGAAGATAAAAAGTTTGAAAAATTGCTAACACACGGTGAAGCGGATAAATTATTGTCAGATGTAGATATAATTCTACCTAAAAAGAGAAAATACTATATTGAAAATATATATGATCATTATAAACACACACATTATATAGAAACATTGGATGAAACAGAAAAAATCATCCAAGAAAAATATCCAGAGTATTTGAAGGAATTTAAAAAAATTCATAAAAGAACATCGGCACACATGTTTAATATTTTTGTAATGAAAAAAGAAATATTGAATGATTATTGTACATGGCTTTTCGATATTTTATTTGAATTAGAAAAAAGAGTTGATGAAAAGAAATACGATAAATTCCATGCCAGATTTTATGGCAGAATTTCAGAAATATTATTGGATGTGTACATATACAAAAATAATTTAAAATTCAAAGAAATAAATGTTATTGATATGCAAAATATTAATTGGTGTAACAAGATAACCAGTTTCCTAAAAGCAAAATTCTTGAATAAAAAATACGCATCAAGTTTTTAAGGAGAAAAAATGAACGAATTAGTTTCGATAATAGTCCCAATATACAATGTATCAGAATACCTTGAAAAATGTATCATGAGTTTAATAAATCAAACTTATAAAAACATTGAAATTATTCTAGTAAATGACGGCTCAACAGATAATTCATTAGATGTTTGTAACAAATATGAAACTGAAGACAAAAGAATTGTTGTTTTAAATAAAATAAATGGTGGCTTGTCAGATGCAAGAAATTATGGAATAGAAAGAGCAAAAGGTCAATATATAACATGTGTTGATTCGGATGACTATGTTACAGATGATTATGTTGAATTCATGTATAATAATCTAAAAAAGGATGATGCAGACATATCAATATGTAAACACATCGTACTATTTGACAATAATACACAAATATCAACAGCAACACATAAAAAATACATATTAAATCCTAAAGATACACTAGAAATGTTACTTTATGATGAAGATATGGATGTCAGTGCAGTTGCAAAATTATATAAAAAAGAATTGTTTGAAGGAGTTAAGTACCCTAAAGGCCAATTATTTGAAGATGCAGCAACAACATATAAATTAATTGACAAAGCAAGTAAAATAACATTTGAATCAGAAGGAAAATATTTTTATATAATAAGACAAGATTCAATTACAAACAGAAGATTTGATGAAAGAAAAGCAGATTTGATAAAATCAACAAAACAAATGACAGAATATATTAGAAATAAATATCCAGAATTAATGCAAGGATGTGATAGAAGGGATATGTATGCATATCTAAGCACCTTAATGCAAATGACCAAAGAAAAGAATATAAAAAAATATTCAAAATTACAAAATGAAATCATGACTTATATTAATTCAAATAGAAGTAAAATCCTAAAAGACAAAAGAATCCCTAAGAGAGATAGAATGGCATTAATCTCAACATTTTTAGGATATAGAGGATTTAAAACAGCTTGGAATATATATCAAAATATTTTAAGAAAAAGGGAGAAAGTAAATAATGAATAAAACCAAAGAAAGAGATTCGAGCTTTGAATTATTAAGAATAATATCAATTGCAATGATTATATTATGCCATTATACATTATATAATGGACTTATCCATAATCCTAATGTACCAGCAATTGTAAAACCATTTTCAATGTGTGCTTTTTCATTTGGAAAATTAGGAGTAAATATTTTTATACTAATAACAGGATATTTTATGATAAGTAAAAAAATCAAATTCAGTAAGATTTTACAACTTTGGTTGGAAATCCTTATATATTATGTTGGAATATATATCATAACAATTGTAATTGGGAAAAATAAATTTGATATTAAAGAATTAATACATGGTCTAATGCCAATATCATTCAATAGGTATTGGTTCATGACTGTATATTTTTTATTATATTTATTGATACCGAATATAAATAAATATATAGAAAATCTATCAAAAGAAGAATATAAGAAGGTCTTGATAAAGTTAGGAATTATATTAGTAATCCCATATACAATAATATATAAATCAACAGCGTATAGCATAATAGAAACATATCCATTATCACAATTACCTATATTTACATTAATGTATTTAATAGGCGGATATATAAAAATATATGGAATAAGCAAATTAGAAGATATAAAAAAATATAAATTAATAATATTTAATATATTAGGATATTCTGCTTTTATTTTATTATTAACAGCGATTCAAGAACTTGAATTTAAATATAATAATTCAGTAAGGATTGAAAATATATTAACACAACAACCATCAATATTAATAGTTTTCTTCTCAATAACAATATTTTATTCGTTCAAGAAAATGAAATTTAGTAGTAAATTAATAAATATAATTAGTTCAACAACATCAGGAATATATTTAATGCAATCACATGGTTTAATAAATATAAGATTATATACAAGTCTTTTACAGCCTTATCACTATTATAAAACACCATTGATAATTGTGCATGCAATATTATCAGTAATTGGAATTGTAATCGTAGGTTGCATAATAGACTTATTAAGACAATATATAATTGAAAAACCAATTTTTAAATTAATGAATTTAGATGAAAAAACAAAAAAGCTTGATAATTTTATAAATTAAGGAGTAACCAATGAATGATAAAATAGATTTTGTTATGATATGGGTTGATGGAAATGATCCAGAATGGAGAAAAGAAAAAGATAAGTACAGTAATAAGGTAGATAACAACACAGACAATAGGGAAGCAAGATTTAGAGATTGGGATAACTTACAATATTGGTTCAGAGGTGTTGAAAAATTTGCTCCATGGGTAAATAAAATTCATTTCGTAACATGTGGACACTTGCCAAAATGGTTAAATACAGAAAATCCAAAATTGAATATTGTAAAGCATAAAGACTTCATACCTGAGAAATATTTACCAACATTTAATTCACATACAATTGAATTAAATTTACATAGAATTAAAGGATTGGCGGAAAATTTTGTATATTTCAATGATGATTTATTTATTGTAAAAAAGACAAAAGACACAGATTTTTTTAAAAACAATATTCCATGTGATACAGCAGCATTAAATGCAAATATCTCTTATAGAGAAAACAAAAACCATTCTCAAGAAGCAATCATGGAAATAATAAATGATCATTTTGACAAAAATACAGTAATAAAAAAGAACTTTACAAAATGGTTCAATTTAAAATATGGAAAAGAATTGCTTAGAACAACTAATTTAATATTATGGAATGCATTTCCAGGAATACTACACATGCATTTAGCAAATTCATTTAAAAAATCAACATTTGAAACAGTATGGTCAAAAGAACCAGAAGTGTTAGATGAAACATGCTTATGCAAGTTTAGATATGCATTAAATGTAAATCAATGGATTATGAAAGATTGGCAACTTGTAACAGGAAATTTCTGTCCAAGAAGTGCTAACTTTGGAAAATCATACATTATAAATGACGATAAAAGAAACAATGAGCACATCTATAATATATTACGTAAGCAAAAATATAAAATGATGTGTATAAACGACGGAATCAAACCTGAAAACTTTGAAACTGAAAAACAGAACTTAATAAATGAATTTGAACAAATACTACCAGAAAAAAGTAGTTTTGAAAAATAGAATGTATAGAATATTAGAGGGAATTTAAATTGCAAGAAACAGATAAGAATAAAAGATTAGTATATTTAGATATCTTAAATATATTATCAATATTTGCAGTAGTAGCAATGCACATGAATGGAAGTGTGCATTCTTTGCCATTAAATAAATCATGGGCATTTAGCTTATTAGTTGATACATTATGCTATTTTGCAGTACCAATATTTGTAATGATAAGTGGCGCAACATTAATGAATTATAGACAAAAATATGATACTAAAACATTCTTCAAAAAGAGATTAATGAAGGTATTATTACCATTTTTGTTCTGGTCAATACTAATGCTAATTTGGAGAATCAAAACAAACAAGTTAAGTTTAAATATTGAACCAATTAATTTAATTAATGCAATTCTAACAAACAAGGAAGAGCCAATCTATTATTTCATGTTTGAAATAATAGGAGTATATTTAACAATGCCATTAATATCACAATTAACAGATAAAAAATATCGCAAAACACTATGGTATGTTGTAATAACATATTTTATATTAAAAGGTATATTATCAAACTTATCAACAATTATAGGAATATCATATAATCAAGCATTAAACATACAAATAGGTTCATATGTGATATATGCAATACTAGGATATTTACTTTCAACTGAAGAAAATATTAAAAGTAAAACAAAAATTATTATATACACGCTAGCAATAATCGGACTAATATTTAGATACTTATTAACTTATATAATAAGTATGAAAAGCGGAAAAATATTTAATGAATTTTGGGGATATACTGCATGGTACGCAATGTTACAATCAATTGCAGTATTTATATTCATAAAAGATTTAAAAATAAACAAGAAGATCGAGAATAATCAAAAATTATGCAATATAATTTCAACTATAGCAAGTTGTAGCTTTGGAGTATATTTAATACACATATTTGTAAAGTATTATTTTGCAAGAATTATGAACATACCATCATCATCGATGATACATAAAACATTAGGAATCTTAGTTGTTTATTTGCTTTCATTAATAATCATATACATAATGAAAAAGATAAAATTTCTAAGAAAAATAGTACCATAATAAAAGAGGGTAAAATGAACAAAATCAAGGAATATATAAAAGATAATAAAACAAACATAATAATAACAGCAATTGTATTTACTGCGTTTTTTATAATAAACAATATTCAATTTATATTCAGTCATGGAGTAGCACCAGATGTATTATTCTTTGGTACAGAACATTATAAAGCAGGAAATTGGGAAATATCATTAGGAAGATTTGGGTTAGTACTTATCGATAAATTGAAATTTGGACTAGTAAATAAACAGATAATTATGGCATATTGCATGTTATATCTAGGAATATCAACTCTATTAATACAAAACTTGTTTAATATAAAGAGAAAAATATCTGTAATACTATTATCAATAGTGTTAGCAGTATTCCCAACATTTACAGAAACATACTTTTTCCTATATTGTGCAGATTCATACTGTTTAGCATTCTTATTATCAGTAATCGCAGTAATTGGAATAAAAAAATATATAGAAACAAACAAAATTAAATATGCCTCTATAGCGATTATATCAACAGTAATGACTTGCTCACTATATCAAGCATATTTAGGATTGATATTTGGCCTTTACGCAATATATATAATTACAAACAAAAAAGATATTAATATAAAAGTAATATTAAAGACTATTTTAATATTATGTTTATCAGTAATTATATATTACGCATTGGTAAATTGCATATTAGCAATAAAGGGAATCAAATTAGCCACATATAAAGGAGCAAATTCACTAGGAATAGAAACAATAAAACAAATACCAAAATCAATAATGCATACATACTATGATATAGCAAATTTTTTGTTTGGAAATAAGGTTATTTATAACAATATTTATTATAGAAGAATAATAAACTCAGTAATGGTACTATCAATAATATTATTAATTAGAAAAAGTAAAGAACACACAATAAAATCCATAATAACTAGAAGTATATTTATTGGAATTTTACCAATATGTATTGCGATAATGGACATCATTGCTCCAACAACAACTATTAACTTAGTAACAGGCCCTGGATTAATTACAATATACATATTGATAATTAATTTATTGGATAAATATAAATTTTCTTCAAAAATAAAGAAAATTTTAGAAATACTAATTGTAACTATGATAGTTATAACAATGCACACATTCATTATTCAAAACAATTATACATATAGAGTAAGAGAACATACATATCAAAATTTCTATACAATACAAAATAATATATACACTAGAGGAACTAGTTTAAAAGGTTATAAAAAAGAAATGAAATGGTTATTTTCAGATACAATTCCATTTTATTCAGAATATAGAAAATTTGGAAATGGATTTATTTCAAATGACAATGAAACATATATAGGAATAAGAAGGTCATCAAACACTCAAATAATGAATTTTTACAAAAATTATATGGGCATAAATATCTCAATCTGTTCAACAGATGAATATGATCAAATTGTAAATACTGAAGAATTCAAAGAAATGCAATCATATCCAAATGATAATTCAATAAGAATAATAAATAATTGTGTTGTAGTAAAGATAAAATAGTAGGAGAAAAAAATGTACGATTATCTAGTAGTAGGAAGCGGATTATTTGGTGCAATATTTGCACATGAAGCAACTGAAAGAGGAAAAAAAGTTTTAGTAATAGACAAAAGAAATCATATTGCTGGAAATATATATACAGAAAATAAAGATGAAATAAACATTCATAAATATGGAGCACATATATTTCACACTAGTAATAAAGAAGTATGGCAATATATAAATAAATTTGCAGAATTTAATAGATATACAAACTCACCAGTAGCAAGATATAAAAACGAATTATATAATTTACCATTTAATATGAATACATTTCATCAATTATGGGGATCAGAAGTTATTACACCATCAGATGCAAAACGAAAGATTGATGAAGAAAAAGCAGAAGCGGTAAGTAGCTTACAAGGAAAAGAGCCATCAAACCTTGAAGAACAAGCAATGTGCTTAATTGGCAAAACAATATATGAAAAATTAATAAAAGGATATACAGAAAAACAATGGGGAAGAAATTGCAAAGACTTACCAGCATTTATAATAAACCGATTACCAGTAAGATTAACATATGATAATAATTATTTTAATGATACATATCAAGGCATTCCAATAGGTGGATATACTAAAATAATTGAAAAAATGTTAGAGAATATTGAAGTAAGACTAAATTACAATTACTTTGACCATAAAGAAGAATTAGACAAAATATCTGAAAAAATTGTTTTTACAGGACAAATAGATCAATATTATGATTATAAATTCGGAAAATTGGAATATAGAAGTTTAAAGTTTGAAACACAGCGTTTAGAAGAACAAAATCATCAAGGAAACGCAGTAGTTAATTATACTGAATATGAAATACCATACACCAGAATTATTGAACACAAACATTTTGAATATGCGAAAAATTTAGGAACAAAACCAGTAGAAGAAACTAACAATATAACATATATAACAAAAGAATATCCAGCAGATTGGACAGAAGGTATGGAACCATATTATCCAATAAATAACGAGCAAAACAATATGCTATACCAAAAGTATTTAGAATTGGCATCAACAGATGAAAAAGTAATATTCGGTGGAAGACTAGGAATGTATAAATATTTTGATATGGACAAAATAATTGAAGTAGCCCTAGAATGTGTTTCAAAAAGTATTGAATAAAGAAGCTCATCAAGAACTATTATACAATCAGAAATTGAGAGGAGATAAATATTGAAAAAAATAAATTTTAATATCATATATTATTTTTGTTTAGGAATATTCATATTAAGTGGTCTGTTTAGAACAATGCAACAAATCTTTGACCCACTTGAAATATTAGCTTATGCTCTACTAATTATAAAAATAATAAAAGATAATGTAGAAGAATGTAAAAAAATAAAAAGCATTAAAGACATAAATAAGAAAAAAATATTAATCAATGTTGGAATATTAGCACTATTTGGAGTAGCTTTTGCATTTTCAAGAGACGTAACATTAGTTAAATTTATATTATTAATTTATGCATTTAAAGGCTTAGAATTTGAGAAATGCGTTAAAATAGATTTATATGTTAGAACAATTGGAGTAATAGCAGTATTGTTACTTTGCAAGGTAGGAGTAATTGAAGATATTCTAGTAACAAGAGGAGATATTGTCAGACATAGTTTAGGATTTTACCATCCAAATGTATTTGGAGATAACATATCTTTAATATTCTTTGATTACATATATTTGAGTCTATATAACCAAAGTATCACATGGAAAAAAATCGCAATTTACAGCATTATAGGAATAGGTCTATCAACTATAATATATTTTGTGTCAAACACGAGATCTGCAATTTTAGCAATTTTAATGATTTTAATAGGAATTATATTAAAGAAAATTAATATAATAGGAAAAATAAAGGAAAATAAGATACTAAAACTTACAATAACAAATATTTTTATAATTTTAGAAATTTTTACAATCGTAATAACAATACTATATTATAACAATAATTACATAGGAAACCTTGTAAACAAAATGTTTTCACTTAGACTATATTACAATGTACAATTCTTTGAACATTTTGGAATTACACCATTTGGGGTAAACTTTAATGGATTCAGTAATTCAATTATGACATTGGATATGGCATATTCAAATATCCTAATAAGATACGGAATATTCTTTACAATATTCATGTGCATCATATTTAAAAAATTATTAAAATATCTATATGAAAACAAAAATTATATATTAATGGTGATATTTTTAATATTCATCATTAACGGATTATTTGAAAACGTTTGGCTAAGAATAGAACGTAATATATTCATGCTTATATTCTATCAAGTCGTACAACAATATATAAAAGATAAAAATTTAGGGAAACAAAAAGAAGATGAAAGAGTTCAAGAAAATTTTACACAAAATTAAAAACGATAATTTTTGGAAGAATTTATTTAAAAATTCTTTTTGGGCATTTTTTGGAGATGCATCAGCATCAGCAATAACTTTTATAATTTCGATAATATTAATAAAAATAATTGGCAGTGATTCATATGGAATATTGATTTTAGCACAATCATATATGAACATAATGGATGTAATAATAAACATTCAAAGCTGGAGAAGTACAATACAATACGGTCAAAAAGCACTTGTTGACGGAAATGACAACGAACTCCATTCATATGTAAAACTTGGATGTATAATGGATATATCAACAGCCATACTATGTTTTATAATCTCAATATTACTACCAAATTTAATAGGTGGATTCTTACACTGGTCAAACGAAATGATATTATGCTCTGAGATATTCGCAATAACAATAATATCACACTTTGCAGGAACACCGACAGCAATACTTAGATTGTTTAATAAGTATAATTTAGTTGCATTGAGTAAAACACTATCAGCAATATTTAAAATAACAGCAATAGTAGCATATTATTTAATAACAAAAAATTTAAACTTAGTATCATCAACAATAATATTCATGATGACAGATTTTATAGGAAATATCTTATTAGTAATATTCGCGTTTTATAACTATTCAAAAAAGTACAAGATATCAGATATTATAAAAGCAAAAATGCCAAAAGACGCAAAGTCATTCATAAGTTATACACTATGGGGAACATTATCAGAAATAGTAGATTTACCAGTACAAACCATAGATGTTTTCATAGTATCAGTACTAGGAAATGCAACAGTAGCAATATATAAAATCTTTAAACAGATAATAGGAATAATCAGCAAGGTAACAGGGCCAATACAACAATCAATATTACCACAATTTTCAGAATTATCGGCCAAAGGTAATGAAAAAAGAGGTTTTGAAGTAGTAATAAAAATACATAAGACAATATTGAAATACACATTACCAATATCAATATTGGTAGGTGTTACATCATATTTTTGGCTTGGTAAATTATATGATATGACATATTCAAATTATTGGTACATATTATTTATATATCTAATGATTCAAACATACGCATTATCATATACCACAATTCATCCATTTTTCATAACATTGGGAAATATGAGAATAAATGCGATAATAGAATTTACAGCAAACATAGTATACCTAATAGTAAGTTACATATTAGTTAGAGCAATGGGATTATTAGGAATTACAATAGCATTCTTAATTCAAATCTTATTAAATATATTCTTAAAATATTTTTGTATAAAGAAAATGATTGCAAATACAGAAGGAAAAACATAGAAAAAAGTATTATGAGGTGCAGATATGAAAATAGATTATTTTGAATCAAAAAAAATATTAATAATAATTCCACATCAGGATGATGAAATACATCTTGCAGGAAATCTGATAGCATCATTAAAAGATACTAGAAATATATATGTCGCATACACAACAAGTGGTGACTACGCATATAATGCATCAGTAAGATATAAAGAAGCAATCAAATCACTGTGGAAATTAGGAAAAATAAAAAGAGAAAATATATTCTTTTTAGCATATCCAGATCAATCATATGAAGCAACAAACCATATATATACAACAAATGGAAATTATATTTCAGCAAACGGACATAGTGAAACATATTCACCATCCCCAAAGTACAAAACATTTAATTATCAATTACATAATGAAGAAGCAAAATATAATAAAGAGAATTTAGAAAAAAATATACAAGAACTAATATTGAAAATTAAACCTGAAATAATAATATGTAATGATTTAGATTTTCACCCAGACCACATAATGACATCAATTTTAACTGAAAAAGCATTGGGGAAAATTCTAAAAAGTGAAAAAGACTATAGACCTAAAGTGCTAAAAAGCTTCACATACGAAAATTGCTATTTTGGACCAGATGATTTTTTTGAACAAGAGAATGAAATGAAATTTCAAACAGATACATCCGGAAATTTAATAAGTAATAAATATTATAATATTCAAGATTCTTTAAAAATAAATGCAACACCAAAATGCTACACAAAAAATTTATTTGCAAACAAAATATTCAAAGCAATATTAAAACATAAAAGTCAAAATTTAGTATCACATACAACAAGAATGATTAACACAAACCAAGTATATTGGGAAAGAAATACAGACAATCTATTATTTAATGCACAGATAGAAACAAGCTCTGGAAGCCAAGAGTATTTAAATGATTTTGTATTAATGGACACTGATAATGTATTAAACGGTAATAAAGTTCCAATAAAATATAATAAAGGAATTTGGATTCCAGATAATGATGATAAAGAAAAAAGCATAACAATAACATTTGATAATAAAGAATATGTAGAGTATATAAAACTATATAATGGTTTAATAAATAGAAATTATATAAAAGAAATAGAAATAAGACTTGATAACAAACATGCAGAGAGATATACACTAGAAGACAACATAATCAACTCTATAAGTATTAAATCTAATGTCGAAAAAATAGAAATAAAAGTCTTAGATAACGAATGTTTAAATGGTTTTACAGAAATAGAAGTATTTGCAAAAACAAAAAATAAAGCAGAAGACAATGAAGAAAAGATAAAAAATAAGACAAGCATAATAACCAAAATAATCGACAAAAGTATTATTTCTTTATTAATATTTACGCAAAAAGTTTATAGAAAACTTTTCATAAGATTATAAATATTTGCAAAAACCAAGTAAAATATGCTAAAATAAATTCAATATGCAAGTCAAACTTGCATTCCATGGGGATGTAAAGGTTTCGACAAATTATTTGAAATATTGATAGCGAGTAGTGGATGGTTGCTTCGGCCACTATAAAAAAGCAAAATTAAATATAAAAGCTGACAATAGAGAATTAGCTTACGCTGCCTAAGCGCAGTGTCATTTTATAATTAAAGCCTACTGTTTTTTATAAAATGTCGACTAAAGTAGGAAACAAAGGTGTTTGCTTCATTCAGACACTGGGTAAATTAATTGAATATACTAAAACAATTTTGTTTATTTTAAAATTTTAGTGAATAAATAAAATAAACTGCACTCGGAGAAATCAATATGGAAAATCTTTTGGACATGGGTTCAACTCCCATCATCTCCACCAAAAAGAAGGACTTTAGGTAATAACCTAGAGTCCTTTGTTTTATTATATTTCCTTGATATATAAACATTTTTAAAGTTTTTTAATTTAAGGTAGTTTAATGTGATTTCATGTAGTTTAATGTAATTTTATATAATTATAGGAGTACTAAAGGCGTACTAAATAGTATCATAATATTTTACATAATTGATGCAAAACTAACTTAATTATGTTATAATATAAAAAGTAACTTATAATGTTTTGAATTGTGATTACAAGGAGGAAAAATGAAAGTAATTGCAAAAGTTGACATGCCTGGGCTTTTTGAGCAAGGTAAAGAATATGAAGTTGTAGGAATCGTTTTACAGGGAGTTCAAGGTGAATATGATCCTTGTAATTTCGAGTTCGTAGGAAATTCCTACGAAGCTTGTGGAAAATATGTACCCAAAATTGGCGAGACATATGAGTGTCGTAGAAAAGCAATTGGAACTGAAAAGTTCGAATTGCACAAAACTACTCCTGTTCAAGCTATAAGACAGCTTGGGGCAGGCTACTACTATATTGAGAGTCAGAATAACCGTTACTGGCTCAGAGTCAATTGATTTCAACAAGTCTTCACGATTGTGGGGACTTTATTTTTTTATAAATATAAAATTAAAAGAATAGTTGAATTTTATAAAATGATATGTTAAAATAAAAAACGTATATAGGAGTATGATGTCAATGGTAGCATTCCGGTCTCCAAAACCGTGCGTGTGGGTTCGAGTCCTACTACTCCTGCCAAAATAAAAAGAT
>ERZ772956.484-NODE-484-length-29803-cov-7.693021_pt1 | contig 29803 bp, 34 predicted proteins | sample MGYA00580683_ERZ772956 | MGnify/ENA primary metagenome ERZ772956 (study PRJEB29015, sample SAMEA2738077) | human oral metagenome | biome: human oral; feature: human-associated habitat; material: saliva | place: China | collected 2212 ... | reverse complement strand
GAGCAGTAGACTCTTAATCTATGGGTCGCAGGTTCGAGCCCTGCAGGGGGCATAATAAATTCCGTAGAGAAAGCCTATCATATAGGCTTTTTTCGTTGTTCCAATACTAACTTGTCCCACTTTTTGCCCCACTTTTTATTTTTTGTATTTTAGCGATCGAATCCGATCAAATTCTGCATCAACCTTTTCTTCCAATGTATGGCCATAAACCTCTATCAACATTGTTATATCTTTATGACCTAATACCTTCGCAATCACTCCTAAGTCAATACCACAATGCCATAAATAACTTCCATATGTATGACGTGCGCCTTTTGTTGTGATTAAAGGCTCAATCTCCAAATCCTCTAACATTTCTCTTAAATACTTATTGACCGTATCTGTCAATGGAACTCCATACTTATATGAAAAATGTTGAAAAACTAAGCGATCAGAATTATTTAATCCCAGCTCTTTATTCACTCTTTCCTGTAAGGAAACCAACTCACGTAGAAGCGCCATATCCCCTTCCTTAAGCGGTACATAACGAATAGAAGTTTTATTTTTTGGTGGAACAAACTTCTTCAGCAACGTATTATAACGACGATAAGTATAGATACGATTGTTTTCAAAATCTAACTCATCTGGAGTCAAAGCCATCAACTCTCCAAATCGCATCCCTGTCACAAATAAAAAATACAAAACAAAAGGTACAATCGACTTGAAATAATCAAATCTTTTTTTCAATTCTACCAAAACAACAAAATATTCTTCCTCACTATGCAAGTACTTCTCATTGGTTTCCTGCTCTTTCATTCCTGGATATAATTCTACATCTTTTGTAAAATCATCAATCATTAATTTATCCGCAATAGCCATCCTGAGAGCAGACTTAATCCCATTATGAAAACGACGCAGCACATCCCTACCAACACGTTCTCCATACTTATTTAAAGCTCGTTGATAATCACTTCCTCGGATTGAAGAGATTTCCTCATCCCCAAACAACTCAAAAATTATCTTTTTCCTAGCTATATATTTTTGTTTCGTTGATTCACTTTTATTACTCGGCAGAATTTTCAACTCAAGCCATTCCTGATACAAAGACACCAAAGTCATATCCTTAGTCAATCTTCCACCTAAACGCAATTTCTGAGCTATCTTCTCTGCTTCAACAATAGCCTCCTTCTTAGTCTTGAAACGACTTCCATAAGCTACTGTTTGTCCCTTATCTCTTACTTCATAAGACCAAAGCCCTGTCGTGCCTCTTCTTCTGTAACGAATACTGGCCATCAGACTTGCACCCCTAGAATTTCAGCCACAATCGCTTTAGGTACAATCATCAATCGCTTTCTATCATAAAATGTGAAACCTCTTGTTACTAAAAGCTCTCTTGATTCCTTAATAATTCTCTGAGCAGTCGCTTTATTATATCCCATATCCATCAACTCTTTGTCTGAGATAACATTTTCATTTTTCATTTTTAATTCCTTTCTAAATCCGAACTTAAATTACTCCAGGACTCCAGGTATGTTGAGCAAAATCCGAACAAAATCTCACCTCCAGTTGCTTCCTGGACTAGTAGAAACCAAACAAAAAAACAAGCCATCTAATAGCTTGTTAAACACTTTATTTCAAAGACATAGCCACCACAACAATGCCCCCAACTCCCAAAACTCCTAAAACAGCTTTAAGTAAAGGCAATAAACAAAAAGAGAGAGGCAAGAAAGCCCCTAGCTCACCTGCCTCCAATTCCTTAATTTTCTTTATGTTTCTTTGCATAACTATAACCAACTAGGCCAAGAACTGACAAAATAAAGCTTCCTATAATACCAAAAACCGAAGAAACTTCACCAGTTGAAGGCAATACTTTCAGATCCCCTTTATCATCTTTTAAAGCAACTGTACCATCAGCCTGCTTGACAGCACCAATTTCAGAAGCATTTTTCAAAGCAACTGTTCCATCCACAGCCTGTACATAAACCTGACCTTCCTGTGTTCCAATCACAGTATGACCCGTATTCGTCTGAATCGGTGCAGCTTGAATTTCTTCTTCTGTTACCGTTACAGACTTGGGTTGCTCTGTCGGTTTTGGCAATTCCTGATTCTCTACTGGTTTCTCTTCCTCCTTTTTCTCATCTATTTTAGACTGCTCAGATGGTTTATCTTCTGGCTGTGCTGACTCTTCTTTTTGTTCCGCCTCTTTCTTGGATTCCTCAGATGGCTTATCCTCTGGCTGTACCGGTTTGTCTGGTTGCTGTTTATCCGGAATCACAGGCGCAACAGGCGTCTCAGGAGTAACCGACTCAGATGGAGAAGGAATCCCCTTTGTGTCACCTGATGCGATGCCTTGATTTGTTTCCGCTGGCACCTTAACCGTATCAGAAGGAGACGGAACCACAACATCAACTGGACTTGTCACCGTCGCTTCATCTGCCAATACAGATAAGGGCGCTGCACTTAACACCCCCACTGTCACCAATAAACCTGCCATTACTTGTTTTTTACTCATCATCTTATTACCTCTTTTACCTTTCTATTTTAACGACCGTCCACATACCATAACTGCCTTGCCGTACCTGAATCTATAACACGATACGAAACCGTCATAGCTGGAACACCATATACATTCATTTCTGATATTAAAATCGAACCATCACTTCGCACTTCTTCACAAAATGCTACATGACCATATGTCGGATCTGAACCTGCCAACCCCTGAACGAAAGAAACTGCTGTATGTTTTTTGGGTGTTTGACTAGATGAAAAACCTGGCTTCCTAAACCAATCACCACCATTTCCCATATAAGAATCAAACTGAATCCCTAACTGCTTCGCCCGATTATATACATACCACGTACACTGTCCAGCAGGATAAGAAGCACTACCTTCATACGCATGACCATCATATTGACTAATACTTCCCCAGCCTTCAGGTATGGAAAGACTACTCGTTCCGGTATTATTGTCCTGGGAAAATGCCGTCTGACCCTCTTTTAAAATATCATAAATGATCTCTGCCCATTCTTCAATCTCACTAACTTTCGTCTGAGAATCACTGATCGCAACACCTTCATAGTATTGAGACCAGTCCCTTGCCGCCTGCTTAGGATCAGAACTCGAACCCATCTTCTGTACTACAGAAGCATAAGCTCCCTCTAGTTCTGTACTCATCAGATCCAGTTGAATCTGTTTGTCTAATTTTTTCTCTTTGGCCTGACTCCAGCGATTGCCATTAATGGTACTGCTCCAGCCAGACCACTGAAAAACACCAGCTACTCCGCCGCTATCGTTTACAGCATCTACTCTAAAATTTGATTCACGATACCCAACAGCTAACGCTCCACTGGCCGCTTGCAACGTGAAATGATGCTGACTCATCAGACGACCGCCAACATCCAAAGCTGTCTGAGCTTCTTCTTCGCCCAACTGCCGTCCTGTTTTTTCAGTGAATTTTTCCGCAAATTCTTTCGCAGATATTGAAATACCACCAGTTGTAGGAGAAAAACTTTGAGAATCAACCGAGCCACCACCAACTATTAAAATCATAAAACCTAAGAACAACACAAGAAGCATAAAAATACTAAAAACACTTCGTTTTATTAATTTCATTTCACACTTTTTTCAAAAAGCTCTTCTGATATTTTCAAGCTTTCAATAAAGGGAGAAACTTCTTGAATCTCATCACCTTCAAAGCTTTCTACACTCTTTAAATCCAATGCTTCTTCCCCTTTTGAAATAACTGGCTTACGACCTACTCCTGGCTCTTGAGGCTTAACCAAACTCTCATCAAAAACCAAATCTTCTTCTCGATTCGCTTCTGTAAAGAGTTTTCTTTCTCGACGTTGTTCCTGTCTATCCTTACGCTCCAAATATCGTTGCCTACGTTCCTTAAACGCCTCTTGAACTGGCGCATCTGTGTCACCCGCTAAATCATGCAATTTTGAACGGAAATTTTCCATCTTAGGAATCGTGGCAATATGTTGAAAATCTCCAGCCGCATCTAAAAGACGTTGTTTAAATTCCATACGTCTTTCAACTGCATCTTGTCTTTCTAAGCTACCTTCTTCACCATAACGCAACGTATCATAGGCATCCACCATCTGTCGAGCTGATCGAACAAGACCCCTTTTTGCTGCTCGAACAAGAACATGACCAGAAGCAGAGACATTTGGCGAATCAGGACTCTCTACTTCACCTCCCCCATTCCAGCCACTTGTCGGTAATTCAGAAACTCCAGTATTCCTTCTATTCAAAAATCTTGTCGGAGAAAATGGATTCACATTTGAAATCACTCCAGGCTTATGAAGTTGACTGAAATTCCCTTGAACCTTCCGCCCTACTTCCTGAGCAGATAACGTACCTTGAACCAATAAATCTACAATCATTGAACGACAAAGCCAAATGACAAACCAAATGAGCCCCTGAAGAATTGCTATCCAGAAATATACTTTGGTCATGCCCCCAGCTGCCGACTCAATTAAACTATTTACAAACAGAAAAGCTCGAACACCAAAAAGACCTAAACCACCTAAAAAGACAAATTGAACAATCTTCTTCCCTGCATTGCCTAAAACTGGCTCAAAACCTGGCAACATCGCAATGAAGAATAAAAGTACCAGAAAAACTAACATAATCAAAGCTAAATATTTGAAAACAATCGAAATAAGACCAATCACAATCAAAGAAAAACCTACTACAATTGCTTTGATTAAAGAGGCTAAAGCTGTTAGAAATTTTGCACCAATACTATTCCAAGACAACTGAGAAATACCCTCATTAGCTTCTGAAAATTTCTTAACATCATTACTTTTTCCATTAGTAGTAAACAATTGCTGAAGCTTTTCCTCTGAGACTTCTTCTGACGTGAAGTTTAAAGCAACAAATGGCTTATAAACTAATTCCTCAAAAATTGATTCCTTAACCGATTTTAAACCATCTGGAGAACTTGACGAACCTACAGACTGATATTGAGGTTCTAAGCTATCAAAACCTGCAATCGCCATCCTTGTCACATCCGAAGCTGCTCCATCTACAATTTTTACGATTTGAGAAAGGTTATACTCAGCTTTTACATTTTGATTGCCAAAACTAGTTTGAAAACTAGCTGGCTGATATAAAAATAACGCCAAAAACCACACTACTAGAAAACGAAATATTCGAAACGGAAAACGCCTTGTTTTTAAAAATTCAAGCACTCCACCCATCAACGCTAAAGCATACACGGCATACTGATACTCTGACATAAAAGTTCGAAACATTTGTGCCGAAAATGAAACAATAGAATCCAACTGCTCATACGCATTCGCATTAAAAACCTGCTCCAAAACAATAATCACTAAACAATAAATTACCTTTGTTAGAAAAAAGAATCCCTGAACGATTGCATTCACAACCTTTGGAAAAACATCTGATAAACCAAAAAAACCTTCTTCCAAATAAATATAACTTGTCAGTTTTGACATTTCCGTAGGATTCGTTGTCGTCTTCGCTTTTTGAAGAACCGCTTTCGCTTCCTCAGCTTGCTTAGCTTGCTCTTCCAAAGCCACAAACTTATTCTCATAATCTAAAGCAACATTCTTTAAACTTTGAATCTGATCTGCAGTTTCATTGTCCTTGTTTTTCTCAATATATTTTTTTACAGATTGAATATCTTTTTCGGCTTCTTCCATTTCTTTGACAGATGGATTCTCCTTTTTCAAAGTCTGACTCACACGATCTGACGCAGCACGAACAGAATCATACTTCTCATCCGAAGCAACTGCTTTCTCTGATTTTTTCTTCTTATCAACAGCCTTTTTCTTCCTACTTGCTTCCTCACGCCGACTATCTTCCACATTGGGAGGAACATAGCCAGGATTCTGTTGCTTTGGAATGATTTTCTCATTAGGATTCGGTACAGTATTATAACCATTTACTCCAGGAATTGGAGTCTGCGCCAAAACCGCTACTGGAAAAAAAGAAAGAAACAAGCCAATAACAAGTATCAGCTGTTTCAAGTTTTTTCTCATTAAGCCACCTCCTCTTCTGGTTTGCGAACTGTTTCAAATAATTTCGCAATTTCTGGAAAGAACAAACCATCAACTGTGATTCTTTCTACTCGACCATAAGTATCCTTGAACAGACATTGAGCCTTAGTCATATTGTTAAACCATTCCTTACTTTCTTCTGTCACCTTTACTTTCAAACGTCGAAGAACTTTCTCTGCAGCTCCTTCCGATTCATTGTAAAAACAAAAATAAGTTCCGAACGATGCGGCCTGGCCATCTTCACGGTTTGAATCATCTTGTTCTTGCGAAATAAACACTAAGAAATTATTTTGAGAACGACCAACACGCTTAATACGATCCACTAAACCTCTACCGTAAGCTGTGACTTTATAAATCCAAGCCTCATCCATAAATTCAACCGTTTTTTGTGCATAATCTCGCTCACCAAACTTAATACAATAATTCCCCAATGCGTACATAACCGCCAGAGAAGCATGATTCTCATAGGTTAAATGCGCTTTTTCATCTGCTGGCAAATCAAGATTTGCAATCTCTAATACCGTATTCCGAGCTGTCAAATCAACAGCAGGATTTTTCCCATCAGAAAAAACTAAACTCAATACAGAATCTGTTACCTCTTCCAAAAGAAGCTCCGCTGTCTCACGAACCTTATCATCCTCATGCTTCGCCAATTCTCTAAAGACAGACAATGTTCCAACTTGTTCGCCTTTAGCTCGTTTTTCCGCAAATGTCCGAATAGCCTTAGAAAGCTCTGTCTTGAACTTTTTCTCATTTTCCAAAGGCATAAACTCATCAATCATCGATAAAATCAAACCTTTAACTTGAGACTTATCCAAAAAAACTAGAGGATCTAATACACCATGATTTTGAGGATTTGTATAATCCAAAGTAACAAAATGAAGACTGCGAATGTAAGCTTGAATCTCTGGGAAAAGACCTGTAGTTTCTAATTCTCGTAACATTTTCATATACCAATAGCGTTTTTCCATTTTAGGATCAATGTACAAAGTCTGAGCATTTAACAAACTCGAATAAAAATGAATCATACTAGAAGCGAAAGTCTTCCCAATCCCTGTATCGCCCGAAATCATGATATGAGGATTATTTGTATCTCGGCCGTCCGCATGCTCATTAGCTTCTAAAATGTTCAAAAATACAGGCTTATCACTAGCCGAAATGGCTTTATCAAAACGAGAATGCCAAGACTTTAGCTGATTATCAATCATACCAAAGTAAAAACCAATTTCCTCACCAACTTCTTGTTTTGTAAAGAATAAATCTTCCGCAAATGCTCCTGCTTCTACCGGCTGAATGAAATTCTTATCCCCTGGCATCAAAATTTCACCAAAACGATTTTTAGAAAATAAATATAATTGATACGGAGTGGCTCTAGAAAGCTGAATTTTGATCTCTTTCATTGCATCCATCAAAATATTAATCTTTTGTTTCAACACCTGAGGATCTGCATCCGATACAACCATCGTCTGCAAACAATTGATCATAGGTACCCCATCATCAATCTTTTCTTCCATTTTCTCAACCAAATACTTTGATTGACCCACTTTCTTTTTTCCAACCGAATCCGCTTGTTGAGCCTCTTCCTGAGTATTCTTTAAACGTGCACGTGCAAAACGCCCTTTTGTACGAATATTATTAAAAGGCAAACCTTTTGTTTTGGCAAATTTCCCTTTCGTCCAAACCTCAACAGGAAACCCTAAAGATCGAGCTTTTTCTATCGTATGCAAATATGAAACATTCTCAGGTTTATAAGCTACAGGTAAATATGCCACAAACTGTTCACAATCTTCATTATGAAAAGCTAAAGCATTCATCTTCGAAAAATCAATACCCTTATCACCTAAATTACCAACATGATTCTCAACCATACTTACTTCATAATCTTTACTTACAGTAAGTGAATGAAGGTATGGATAACGATTCACAAAAATTGTTTCCAATCGCTCTAGCCTGCGAACCCCCAATAAGTCCAAATCTTTTTCTAAGACTTCTCGTTGTTCTATATACTTTTCTTCCCAACCATCCAAAACATTCTTTTGAAGTCCTAGACTTTCTACCAAAAAATCTGTTGCAGAAAGAAAAGAAGAATGAATCACTTCCTTAACATCTGCCGAAACCGAAAAAGACTTTAAAGGAATTGAAACAAAATAATGATAATCACACAACTCCTTACTTTTCAAAAGATAACTATAGGTTTTTTCTAATACTGAATAAGCCATCTCTTCTGTATCTTTAGAAAACTTCTTAGACAAACTTCGAAATTTTCCTAACAAGTCTTTTGGAAAAGGCAACATAACAATATCAAAATCAACATATTGTTTAATATCTTCTAACCAATCTTCAGTTAGTTTCTTTACACTCTCTTTTCTTTCTCCATCAATCGGATTTACAATCTGAGAGTCCACTTCATACAAAGCGAAAACACTGCCATCTTTCTTTAAGATGAGGTTGTCTACAATATCTACGACCTCATTATTTAATCCCATGTACCTTCCTCTCCTTCTTTAAAATATATGATGGTTTATAATACAACAAACCATCATTCAAATAGTAACGTTTTCGTCTTCGACCATACTTCAAATAAAATCGTATATAGTCTTTCAAAAACCGACCAACTGTCTGCTGCTCAATCTTCAACTCTGATAAAATGATTCCTAAGCTCCACATCGGAAAAAATCCTAAAGCACCCCAAAAGGATAACGGAATAGGAATTGTTTTCGATAACTTAGACATCAACCATAAATAGCTGATAAATAAAAACAAGCTCCATCCAATTGTCGATAATTTAATTGCATTTGACAACGTTATTTGATTCGATAATTTTTGAATCCAAATCGGTTGCTCTAAAGCCGTTCGGTAATTATAGACTCTTTTATCTACTCGTTTTTGCTCTGACATGCTATTCCCCTAATTTCAACTAAAACTTGATACGTTCTACAGCCCATTTCAAGAACTCTCCTGACTTCGTTAAAACTAACTCTGGATATAAACAGAAAAATGCAATAGCAAAGCCACCCAAAGCAACTCCTATACCCTTACCTACACTTTTAGACTGTAAAAATACCCAAATCCCTGAGCCAATACCTGCTCCTGCAGCGATCCAAACACCATGTTCCTGCAAAAATGATACAACTAATTCTTTCAATTTATTCCTCCACTAATTTAATTCCGATTGATATTTCTGTGAAATACCATGTTCCATCTTCTTAATACGATAGGTTTCATTCTTTTGATCAACCTGCAAAAATACTGTAAAATTCTCCTGATGTTTCAAATTTAAACCATCCGAAAAACTAACCTGAGCAATAGTTACAAGTGTTCCTTCTCCATCTTCAATAAAATATGAATAGTCTATTGAGTCAAATACATACCCTGTTACAGGAGTGATTTCTTTAGAAAAAGGAGACATTTGTGTCTCATCACCACTCACATATGCTTTAAAAAATGCTTCTACATACTCCTTAGCCTTTTTATATTTCGATGTATCTGTTTGCAATCCTAAACGAACTTTATTCTTTACATTCTTTGCAATGTAAGATTCTTCATCTGTAAAATATGGTAAATCAGACACATAAAATTTATTATCTTTAACAGAATATGGAATATTAATTACCCCAACATTATTTTTCCACTCATCATCAACCTTTACAGCATAACCTACTCTATAAGTCGCTAAATGATCTGTAATTTCAATCAACACCGCTCCAGTCAATTTACTCTCAAGATTAGCAACTTGAGCATTTTTTATATCAAGGCCATTTCCATAAAAATCCTTCAACCGCGATTCGTTCTCAGGACTATTATCTGAAAAATATGAATTTAGAAAATCTGTCATAAACAAACCTACACGATTCGAAAGATTCCTTGAATCATGGTCACTCACTTGCACAATTGGTTTTTCACTACGAGTACTTCTAAAGGCATTAGAAACAATCGTTAATACTGATAAACCAACCATGCCAAAAACAAAGCCTAACAATAAATAGTTAGCAGCCCTTTGACTAATCCTTTTAGGCTTTACTTGAATATTTGTTTTTTCAGGTTTTGGAAATTTCACCTTCTTATTACGTACAAATATTTTTTTAAATTCCAAACATTTCTCTCCTTCTTTAAAAATATTTTCCGCTAAAACGGACATTTTTAACTATTTCCAATCTAATGGAAATATTCTTCGTCTACATAAAATCCTTTCGGTGTATTAAGCACCACCCCCTTTTCTATATAACTTTGAATAGCGGTCATCCAATCTCCCGCTTTACGGAAAAAATGAATCACAGAGCTAAATTCTGCCTGCTCTAATAATTTCACCATCAATTCTTCTTCATCTTTTGTTACAAAACGATAAGTCCTTGTAGCAATATCAACAAGTGATTTTCCTTGTTTTAACAAGTACGACACAACGAATTCGTCCCCCTTGTACAACTCAATAATAATTTTCTTCAAAAGATAGGCTTTCCCTAGAGTAAAAATCGTATCTACCCCCCATTCAGGAAAACCGCAAATAAAAAAGGACTCTTCATTAAGCCCCCTCTCATTTATTCTTTCCTGTACCTGTTCTTTTGTAAACTTCATCAAATCTAGCTCACACAGAAAGCGTGATTCGCCGTTTTCATGCACTCGAATGTTCGCAAGCATACATACCTCAATATTCCTCTGCTTGTCTATTTAATTGCTCCAAATCCTCAACAGTAAAAGAACCTGTTCCAATATAAGCAGAACCTTCCGACTCTACAATCTCAATTTGTTCATCATACGAACCAGATAAACCAATCTTTGTAAGTTTTCCAAAATAAAAAGGCAAGCTAAACCATGCCTGCCTACCGTTTTGCGGATTCCTAATTAAAACCCTAGATTTACTCACTTACTAATCCTCCCTCTCTAAAAAATAAATAAAAATACTCGCCATCAACGATTTGCTAGAAGCTCATTGTGCAAACTTATCATATTTGCAAGACTAGGAGAATAACCATGTTTCTTCAAACAATCGTAATAACTCCAGTCAAAAATCTCATAGTCACCAGCCGACCAATCCACACCAAGAATTCTTAATGACTTCGAAGTGTTTATAGAGACTTTCAACGGACTATCTCCAACAGGCAAACGCTCTAAAGCCTGTCTTGAAATGTTTTCAAACCTTTCCATATCTCACAACCTTCTACTGAAACACATGCCACTCTCCAGCGGCATATCCTAAGAAAACATAAGAGTCACTAATACGCTCCTCAATTTCCTCTCTATGTTTCTCAATATACTCTTCAAGCCGCTCTTCTTGAAGCAAATCATCAAACTCTTCATTCGACAACATGTTGATTGTGTCTGTGAGTAGCTCTCGATTGTCATACGAAACGTAAGAATTGACCCACATATTGTCAGGATTCCCCGAACCATACTGATCAATTTCCTGACCATCAAAATATTCATCAATCGCACTCTGAATAGATTCTGGTAAATCCAGGAAATGCTTCCCATACATGTAATCCTCACAGATCTCAATGTAAGTATTATAAACAACCTTTATTGACATTTCTTAACTCCTTTTTTAAAAAAAGAAAAAGGGAATCGAACCCTTTCTCTTTACTACTAATTTGCAAGCTCAGAGAACCTGCCACCACGTTTCCGCAAAATACCTTGGTATTTTCGCATTTCCCCATTCGCCCACCAGTATTTCTTCAATTCATCCTGCATCTCCAAAATACCAGCTTCAGAAAGTTCCCGTCCTGTAAAATCATTTAGCTGGTCATCTTTCAACAAAACATTCAGCTTATTCGCAATATCAAACGCTTCTTCAAACTTGTTTGATTGCAAAAACTCACCAAATTCTTGAGAAGCACCTTTAATTTTCTCAATCAATTCTTTTTTATTTTCAGCCATTTTTATTTCTCCATTTTTATTTTTGTTCGTTTGTTTTCGTAGTTCATTAACATTTAATGACTAGTCGGCGACCTAACCGATTTCATATCCTACCTCATTTATACTTTCTTAGCCGCTTTAGCAAATTGTTTTTATAAATCATTAAATACAGGAGAGCCACCTTCTCATCATCTGAAGCAAGCAACAATTCCTGCTTCAATGACTCACGCTTCTTTTCTGCAAGCTCTTTTAACATTCGTGTATATTCTGCCAACGCTTGATTATATGCCACTTTCGCATTCTTATCATTACGATAAGCAAAAGAATTCATCGTGCTTTGTAATGCTTTTAAATTTAAACGTTGTTCTCTAAAACACTCATTTTGAATTTCTGGATCATAAAAGCTCGAATCAGGCAGCCTTAAAACTACATCCTCAACAACATAGTCAAGTTTATCAACATGCTCGACCAAGTATTTTTCAATTGCTGCAGCTTTCATCTACACCTCATGCGCTAAAAGTTCTTCTTTGCTCTTACTTTGAGACTGTCGTTTCAAAGTTTCCAAAATTTTTCTTTCCTTATCAGTGATCTCACCTGAATCCAAGATAATCTGAATATAATTCGTATTCATAAGCTTGTCATACTCACTGACCATGAGCCAGCTGTTTGAGACTGCATAAGTCAGCCAACTAATTGTCCGCCCTATGCTATACGGTTCAGGTTGAACTGATAACTTCATTGGCTCTACACCACCGAAGAGCCTCTGCCACTTTCGATCAGGAAGAAATGCACCATATGAATTTCTCTCGCCATAAACTTGAATTTCATTATTGATAATCCCTTTCGCAATTTCTGCTAGATCCACTCCATAGACATATTCTTCAACTGCCTTATGCGCTTTTTCTTGAGCAAATCGTAATTCATAACGATTCCAAATTCCAAAAACTTCCAACGCTTCAATCAAACTCATCTTTTCTTTCTTCGCTATTTCATAGCGCTTCTCGTAAAAGTTGAGATATAAATTGCTTTGGCGACTACCAAAATATAACGAAATACCTTGCCTACTTTCCTCCTTCTCCAATTCATTTTGAAATCCAAGACCACCACCACCAATATGACTCCAAGTCTTCAACTTATCAAAAATGATCTCGTTATGATAGACTTTCGTAATCATATCTGACAACAAAAAATGCTCTGGCTCATTCTCTTGCCCCTGGTACATTTCATCCATTGCAACATCAAGTCTTGTCACCTTCATATCTTTTCGATCAAAAATCATTTTAGATAAAAGGTCATGCCAACTCTTGCTATGATTTTCTAAAACCAACTCCATCTGACGGCAACCTTGACCTGACATTTGAACTGTAATTTGGTAATTCCCTGTGATATTCTTATCTACATAATCAAAAATCCAAATATCACCTCTTCGCCATAAGTGATTGTAAGCCATCAACTTTGTGTCCTCGGACACAAACTCTTTCAAATCGCACAAAAGATAGGTTTCCGTGAAATACGCTAAGTCACGTACCTCTTTGAATGTGATTCTCAGGTAGTCAATCATAACTCTTAACGTATCCTTTTTAGCCGATACATAGCCCAAAGCTTTTTTTATTTCTCGAAAACGTGTTGAAGTCAAGCCTCTTTGATTAGACTCATAAGCCCTCAAACTCCTCACGTTGATATTAACAAGCTCTGCAAATTGTTTTTGAGTCAGATTTGTTGTTTTCCGTAAGTCTTTTAAATGTTTTCCATCAATAATTCTGTCTTTTGCCATTTTTTCTCCATTTTGTGACACGCTTTTTTTGCGAAAATGACACACTTTTCAAATCTCGCAATCCCTTGAGCTACCTAGCGTTAGGCAAGGTCTTCATGTACGTTTTTCGTTTTTCTACCCCCCTATTAGCTTTTGGGGGTTGTTCGTTGAGACAACCCTTCCCAGCTATAGATGGTCGGTGCACACGGGATAGACGGTCTGGGCGTAGCCCAGACCTATCCCTGCACCTATCTACAGCTGGGAAGAGCTGCCTCACCTTAGCTCTTCCACCACTAACCAAAATAATCAGCCAATAGCTCCTTCCAAGTCTGAGAACCAGACTCTTTCTTCTCAAATAAACGCTCCATTAGCTGCACTTGATCCTGAGAAAAGAGTATCTCTCCATTCTCACGACTAAAAGAGGAATATCTCCCATCTTCCAATAGAGCAACCAATTTCACAACCTGAGATAAACTCTTACCTAAGTCTTTAGATAATTGTTTAGCGCCAATTTTATCTTCTTCCATCAGCATTTCTTCCATTTCTTCAAATTCAGAGTCTTTCACAATTTCTGGTAAGTCTACAGAAACAGACTCAGCAAATTGCAACAAATCTTCATCATGAATAATATCCGTTGAAACCTGGTTATTCTCCGTTGGATCAAACTGATTTTCATGACGTGAAATCCTAGAAAATTCATCATGAAATGAAAACCTCTTCGGTAACAAAGGTGAATAAAACTCTCTAGCTACTTCGCCAAATACAGCTGCATAACCACGACCATAAATTCTTCTTCCTCCAAGATATTTTAAATACTTAAATTCCTTGTTGCGGTTTTCAGAACCAAAAAGAATGTCATATCCCATTTCGTCCAATCGACCCACAGAGATCCTAAAGTTGATATTAGATTGCAACTTACTACCTAAATCTTCCCTAGATGGCTTTTGCATAGCTAGAATACCGAAACATCCAGCTTGCCGACCTAAAAGCAGGAACTGACCAATAGCATTATCAACCCTTTCTCTATCTTTATAGGACAACATAGCCATCAAAGCATTATACTCATCACACACAAAAAAATATGGCTCTAAGCCATACTCATAAAACTTCTTCATGTCCTTATGCCCAAGTCGCTTCATTTCAGATCTCATGAAATCATATCTCGCCATCATAATAACAACAGCTTTTTCAAAATGAGAAACAATATCAGAAATCTCAAAAACGACCCGTCCTTTAAAAGCTACAATATCACTCATAGTAACAAAATCAGCCCGCTTAGGATCGCATATGTCCACAACGCCAACTTTAGACAAAGCCAATATTAAAGAACGTAAAAGAACTGTTTTACCGCCACCAATACCACCAGCAACAAGTAAATGCGGATCACTAATAAAGTCCCAATAAAAGCCCTTCATCAGCTCCACACCTTTATTTTTATCCCAATGCACGTCAGGTATCGTAATCCTGTTCAAATAAGCAGAATAAGCCAGTTTATAGGTTTTAAACTTTGGTTCATCTAACGTTTCCATAAAATCCATAAAGAAAGTGTCTTCTAAAGCTCCGCCAATCTTTTTGAATTTTTCTTGGAATTTATTCCCTGCCATCTTAAAATGAACAGACAAATCATATTTCCCCTGTTGAAGATAAATTTTCGGAAACTTAACAGAATGACCTTGGTTATTAGATTTTTTCTTCTCGTAAACATATTTATTTTCATAGAGAAAGAACGATAATTTCCCTAACCGCTCTAATCTTTTGAAAAATGGTGTTGTCTCCTGAAGAAACCAAGTCAGATATACAGACAACAACAATGATAAAACCAACAAAAAAAGCGTTAAACCAATCTGTGACCAATCCAACGCTTGTAAATCTTCTATATGCAAATATACATAAAAGGCTAATCCACTTAAAAATGGAAGCAACAAGAACCCAAAAATAATATAGTTCATATACCTCATATAAGGACGAACCCTTACACCACGATACTGAGGAAGTAAACGTATAGACATTCTATACCTCCTTTAAAATATTATCCTTTTTGTTCTTCCTTACCTTTATTTTCATGCTGTTTAGGTGCATTCACCTGCTGCGCATTGTTTACACGCTTAATAGCATCCGCAAAAATCTTGTAAGTCCCACCTGCAACATTGCTCCAGGTAATCACCACATTTTCCAATTCAACTACATCACCAAGCTTCAAATTCAAATCTTCAATAGCATGCCGTGGCATATTAACGATTGATACAAAAATAGCTGTTTTCTGATGCTCAGAAAACACAATAATATCATTCCATTTTACTTCACCAGTTGAAATTTGAGGAAATGCCCCAAAACGATCAGGCTGCTTCGTAGTGTCATCTTCAGTAAAGAATACTGGCTCCTCCAATCGGCGCCAGGTCAAACTTCCCAAAATAGCTTTTTCATCCAATCCATCACTAAAGGTACGATATTCTTTATCAGCGATTTTAATTTTATCGCCAAATTCGAGTCCAATTTTTGCCATTTATAAAACTACCCCTTCTTTCTATTTTACAACTGTTAGGCCTTTAGCCCACACATTCTTAGCCGGCTCCACACTCCGGCCATTTACGCTATAGTCAATATAGAGCAAAGGATCTTCAATTTTAACAATTGCCCCTTGCGGAATCACGGCTACAGATGCCGCTGTAATTACATGAAAAACACCATGTTTTTCATTGAATAGATGATGTCTTGTATAAGACCCCTTTTGACCATCCATATGAGTTGGCCCAGCCTCAAACCCATCATAAATCGCATCGCCAATAAATTCTGGTTTTAGTTTCAATGTTTCTTGCTTCATTTTTTACCTCATTTTTTCCAAAAAATAAGCAGCTTCAAGTTTCCTCTTAAGGGAAGTGCTGCTAAACTTACCATTTTCAATCAATTCATTTCTTTGCGTTTTTTCAATCCAAACAAACCAAGTGCTGCAAACATAGTCAAGCCAAGTGCTGCTAGCCCTGTCGAACTATTTTCTCCTGTTTGTGGCAAAGCTGGCTTTTGAGCTGTCGGTGCTGAAGTTGGGGTCTTAGGTTGCGGTTTTTCTGGTTCTGGAGTGCTAGTTTTAACGGTATTTGAAACAAGCTCATAACCGTTTACTACATTCTTGTAGGTGTTTTCAAATGTACCTGCAGCAATACGTTTCATTTGAATGGCAGCATCCACATCAAATTCAGAAGCATTGTCTACTTTATCTAAAAAGTCTTGCTTCATAGAAATTTCGACAATTCCTTTAGCTTTGTCATGCTTCAACTCTGCGTATTGAGACAAATCTGTACCAGCTTTGATCACTGAACCATCTTTGAGCTTAATATCAATACCAGCAATAGCTTTGTATTCACCCGTGAACTCATCACCCTTTTCGTCAAAGTCATCATAGAAACGATACTCTTTAAGAGCTTCTCCACGGTCTACTGGCAACTTAGCTCCATCAAGGAAGTAATAGAACTTATCACCCAATTTAACAAGCTTACCATCAAGGTTTTGTCCATCACCAAGTTTACTAAAGACTTGCTTTTGAACTTTCAGCTCTGGCACATGATTTACCACTACATTTGAGTAGTAGCCGTTACCAAATTGCACCTGGAAGGTTTGATTCGTGTATTTACCAGTAAAACCTTTCTTGTTTTGCATTGGTGTATGGAAATACAAGTCCATACCTGTTTGAACGTAGGCTTGGTAAAACTCTTCTGGTTTTTCGGCAACCCACATGTAGAACTTGCCTTTTGAAGAAATACCTGAACGATCAATCATGTCATTCAACTCTTTTGAAAGAGTTTCACGAGAAAGAACATGATACATCTTCAATCCATTCACAGCTTTACCTTCAGCATCCTTCCATTGGAATCGACTTTCAAGCGGTACCACTGCACCATCTTGGTAGTCCTCAATATACGCAAAGCCTTTCGCAATCGCTTCTTTCCCAGACTTGTCATTCTTGTTTGGACGATTCGTCCATTTAGAGACATAGTAATTGATACCTTCAGGCAACATTTCTTTGCCATCCACCAGTTTTCCAGCAGCATTGTAATTATGCTTTTCTGGTTTCAATGGATCACGATTCGGATTCTTCGGATCATTTGGCTTGTTTGGTTGTGGTTTGCCTGGAGTGTGAATCAGGACCTTGTTCGATTTACGAACATAGCCATTTGATCCGCCACCGTTCACGACCATTTCAAAAACATTTTCGTAGTCAGCCGCATCATTTTGAGGACGACCCCAAACTGACAAATCTGCCAATCTATATTCCTTGTTCAAGTTTTGATTTACTGAAGCAAGTGTTGATGCCACAGCCTTAAATGTCATCAGATTCGTTTTTTCATTATAAGACACATCATAGCCCTTATTGGCTTCTTTTGTCTTTTCCAAATCTGCCTTAAATCCTTGAGGCAAATGGTCGTTGAAGACTAATTGTGTCACTGCTTTACGTCCTGCAGCCAAAGCCTCTGTCTGCAAAACAAAACGATTGAGTGAATTCTTAGCAACGTACTGACCGTTAACATTCACCTTATCCGCATTTTCAACAGCTTTTGCAATCTGCGGACGAGTGGATAATTTATAACCATGTACATGTACTGTTGCAGGTTCCAAAGGATCTGGTACTTTTACAATAGGCTTCAACTCTGGTTTAGGCACTCCATTAACTGTTACTAATTTTAATTCCATCTTTTCAGGCTCTTTGCCTTCACGATGACGTGCAGGTGTAATTACAGATGTTTTAAAATCTGTATTAAACGCAAACCATTCTGATACAATTCCACTTTCTTGACCATTTGTTTCAACACCGAAACTAAATTTGATTCGTTTATCTGTCGAAACAATTCCGGCTCCTTTGTAAGCATACGGACTATATTCACGATCCCACGGCTTATCCAAGCCTAAAGAATCCAGATCCTCCAAATTGGCTTTAGAATAAACCAAATCGCCATAACGCTCAACCTTAGAGCCGTTAATTGGAATAAACTTGTCATCTTTTGAAAGACGAACAAATTCCACATGACTAGTCCCTTCACCATAAGAATTCATTGAAGCAACTGAATACAGAAATGGTTTATTAGCTTCTGGTAAAATTTCTTTTCCATCTTCACCAAAATATCGCACTTCAGTTTCAATTTCAAAACCTTCATTTCCTACCAACGTACCAGCTGAAATTGTTGTGACAGGATTCCCATCAAAATTAAGATTGATCTTGCCATATTGGCTATTCGCCTTTTTCGCAGTGTAATGAAATTCAGCAGCTACAATTTTCTTACCATTATAAGAAGCATCCAAGCCCTCATAACGAGCAACCGCTGTCTGTCCTACAGCAAGACGACCCAAAACGCTACCACTGGTTGCAGAAGTCGCTTCTTTGACATCATTAGTAACCATGTCATCCCAATTAGAAACTAACACTTTAGAAGCATTTCCCTTGGCATTAACTTGCTCCCAATATTTCTTTTGAGAAATATATTCCGCTCCCTTAACACTAACAAGCTTAGCATTTTTTACGTTGTCTTTACCAAAAACAAGATACTTACTTACAACTTCCTTAGTATAAGCTTCTTTAGTACTGTTAGCTTTGGCTTCAGCAGTTTCTTTTTCAACTCGATCCAATTCTGCTTGATTGTATTTATTTACCTTGTCATTAAAATCAGCAGTATCCTTATCCTTTTTACGTTTTTCAACCACATAAGCCGCAACCGACTCTTGATTTTGCTTCTTAATTCCTTCTACAGCCTTTGTATAAGAATCATAAGAAGCTTTAGATTCCGGATCAACTAAAATTTTCTTTTCAGTCTTAGTCACTTGAGCATCTTTAAACTCTTTCTTTACTTCAGTTTCCGCATCCGCAACAGCTTGATTTGCTTGCGTTGCTTGTTGACTAGCAGCGGTATATGCTTCTTTCAAAGCTTTGTTTTCATCTACAATTCGAGAATTCTTTTGATTCACTGCATCAACTTCTTTTTGATGATCAGACTTTGCCTGAACATAATTGTCTGTTACCTGCTTAACATTCTTAACTTGAGCCGCCTGATCTTGCGCAATTTCAGCTTGGACTTTTTGTGTTTCAGCTAAACTGTTTGTGGTACCCTTATCAACAGGAGAATCTTGCACCACCTTCACACCTTCTTTTTGTGCTGCTTGTGCTGCTTGATTAACTTGCGAATTGTCAACTTGAACATTAACTGTTCCTTGAGCTTGATTCGCCTGAGCAATTGATTGTTGAGCTGCTTGTGTTTGAGCTGGTTGGCTATCTGACAAATTAGTAGCTGTATTCGCTGGCGCAACTGTCGTAGGTTCTGCCTTAGTAACTTCATTCGCAAAGGTTGTTTGCGCTGTGGCAACTGCTAACGCAGCAAGCCCAAGAATTACCCCACAAGTACCATAAGCCTTGATTTTACGAATTGATCCGTATGTTTTTGTTTCATTTGATTTCATTTTTTCTTTCTCCTATTTTTATTTATATTTTTTATTTACAATATATTTATTAAAAAAGAAGGCTCCCTTGCCTTCTTAAAAAATATCACCATCATTATTTACCCTTCCAAAGATTTTAAATGTTTACGAGAAACAAAACTAAAAATCGAAAGAATCACTCCTGCAACAATTCCTAATAAAGAAACAGCTTCTCCAGTAGATGGTAAATATCTAGCCGATACATTATAATTAACTTCCACCTTCTTATGATTGCTTGGAGTGAGTGTTGGTGTAACAGCTTGTTTCTTTCCGTCCACATAACTTGTAATTTTACCTGTTTCATCCACAACTGGAATTACTTGTCCGCCTGCTTGTTCGATCGCTGCTTTTTGCGCTGCTAAATTTGCCAAGCGTTCTGCTTCCAATTGAGCTTGATATGTTTTTACAAGTTTAGTATATTGAGCAACTACTTCTGTTTGAGTTGCTTTTAATACTTGCAATTTTGCTTCTTCATTCTCAAACAGAGCTTTATTTTCTGTTAAAGTTTGTTTAGCTGTCAATAAGCTTTGTTTAGCTTGAGCCAAACGTTTTGGTGCTTCTTTCAATTGACGCACTTTTTCTTGAGCAGCTATCAAACGTTCTTTCGCTTGAACCAACTCATTGTTACGTTGGCTAACCAATGCTTGTGCTTCTGTCAAATCAGCTTTCTTAGCAGCTAATTTATTCTGTTCCACTGAAAGGTTCTTTTTAAGTACGTCAAGCTCTGACTGTTGTTGAGATAATTCAGCTTTAGCTTGTTTAAGAGCTGCTTGTTTAACTTTCACATCTGCATTCAATTGAGCAACTGCTTCTTGTGCTGCTTTATTTTCAGCTTCATCAACTTTTAAAGTCGTTTGAGCCTGGTCTAATTGCCGTTGAGCCAAAGGAGCTTTCAATTCAACAGCTTCAATCGCATCACGCTGTACAATTACTTCTGTTAAAAGAGTGCTAGCTTTATCATAAATTGCCTGAGCTTTCTGCTTTTCTGCTTGAGCACGTTCATCAGTTTGTTTTGAAACATCATAAGTACTTTGAGCTTCTTTTTGAACTTTCAACAACTTCTGACTATCAAAAGAATTACTCAATACTGTTTGGTTAAAAGTGCTGCCTGACAAGCCTTTATCATGAAGAAACAAGAAATTCACCACTTGCCAATAATCATCTTTAAAAGACGTACCAACACCCAAATAACTTGTCTTAACATCTGTACTAAAAAGATCAGCCAAACTAGAAGCATGAAGAAATTCATTGTTTTCATTATCTTCTACATTTTCAAAAGCATTAAACATTAAATTCAAAACTGTATTGTAAATCAAATGTTTTAACTCAGATTTTGTTACAAACTGCCCTGCTCCAGCACCACCATTCAAACCAATATTTTCTTCAGTTCCAGAAGAAATTCCATATTGATCCAACACTTTCTTAAGATTGGCTGTATCATGACCTTTCACACCATTGGTCTTAGAAGTAGATACATGACTATGAACGATTTTAGCTGCATCTTTCGACACCTCTATTTTAGAAGTTCCAAACGCTGTGTGAATTTGATTCAACAAATCAGCTGCAAACAAGGACATTTCTTCTCTGGTTGCCTCTGAAAGATTATTCAAATCAAGCTTTTCTTGACTATCATTTTTATTCGCTTTAAAACGATTCTGCTTAGCTAAGACTTTACCTAAAGCCACCAGCTTATCTGTCATAGCTGTTTCTTCAGCTGGAGAAGCTGTGGCAATTTTTTGAGAATACTCTCTTAAAGCTGCAATATATTCCTGAGAAAGCTTAATTTGATTGATAGATTCAGCATCTTGGTTAGCTTTTGTCAAATCAGCAGTTGCTTTTTCTAAAACTTCTGCCGTTTTGCTTGCCGCAGCAGCCTTTTTCTCCAAAACAGACTTAGAATTCTTTTCATCTGTTTGGGCTTTAAAAACCGCCTTTTCAGCATCCACTAAATCACTAGCACGCTTTTGATCAGCCTCCTTCGCTTTAGTTAGGTTCGTTTGAGCTTGCACCACGGCTTTTTTATCCGCATCAACCTTAGCTTGTGTTTGTTCAGCCTTCTCAATAATTTCTTTAGTACCCGTACCATCTAAAATAGATTGTTTTTCAGCTACTTTTTCTTCAGCTTGTTTAACTTCTGCTTCTTTTGTTTCAACGGGCTTTTGCGCTTCAGCAGTCACCTTTGTTTGTTCAATTACAGTTTTTTCAACCGTCTCTTGTGCTGTTTGACTAGCAGACACAGCTTTTTCAGCTTGTTCCACTTGTCCAGTTGCTTCCTTGACATTATTTTCTGCTTTAACAATATTTTCTGGAGTGGCTTCAGCAACTAATCTCTCAGCCTCTACAACCTCTGACTGTTTTTGGTCAACAACCTTCTCGGCAGTAGTTACAGCCTCTTGTGCTTGACCAGTTGCTTGTACTTGTTTTTTAACTGCTTCATCCGCAGCAACAACTTTAGCTTGACTAGTTGTCACATCTGATTGACTAACTTCTTTTTGGAGCCGTCCTGCTTCAGCTTTAGACAAATCCGCTTTTGGCAAATCTTCCGCATGAGCAACTTGCTGAGTCAAACCCAACATCCCAACAACCGCAACAGCGCCTACACCCATTTTGAACTGCTTCATAAATTTCTTCTCCTTTAACTAATAAGCACACCTTTTTCATACCATTCCTCCTTAAATCTCTCCCTAGCATTCGTATTAAAGCCGTAGAGATAAAAAGAAAAACCGATAGAATTCGGCTGTTTATAGAATTTCAATAAATCCTCTCCATAAAGAGATACAAACTCTTCTAAACTATCTTTATCCTGCTTTGTCAAAGCAAATGGATAAACAGGATAATAACAATCGTCCTTTAAACCAAGGACTGCAACAGCATAAACATAAGATGGTATTTTTACACCAATCTCATACCTTTCCTTTCTTATTATCTTCAATGTACAAATAGCTAACTCCTTTCTCTAACACACGCCTATTTCTTAGGTATAGCAATCACAGATTCTTCATACCGTGAAACTCGACTTGACAACACCATCATTGCATATACACAAATAAGCATCAAAATACCTATTAGTATAGCAGCATATAAAAATATTCCCATTCACTCACCCTCAATCAATATCTCGAATGAACACTTTCCCCCAATTCTTTTTATTCGTCAAAATAAAATTATAAGTTATCCGATTAACACTGTTGTCAGCAATCAAAAATGAACCTTCCCTGAAATTGTTAAAAATCACAGACATTAAATGATCTGGCAAACCTAAATAAAAACAACGACTCCTCCGCTTCGTTGTTTCTACAATCATTAAATAATGTTCTTCAAAATATAAGGTCACAAACCTTCCCATCTTTAATTTCTTTAAACAACGGTACAACAAATACTTGTTATAAATATTTCTTAAATCCATTAAATCTCCTCCAGTAACCCTTCCAACAACTTGCGAACCTGTTCTTTTGTCACATATTTCTTATTGTCATTTTCAGAAACATGGACTTCTTCACTTTCTGATTGATGATCAATAATCTGTTTCATCAATCCGAAAGCAAATTTCTTGTTATAGCCCAAATCCATAATTTCTGATTGAGTAAGTACCAGACCACGATCAATATATTTCTTCTCTTGAGGAACATCCATCCCAACAAGATAATCCAACGTACAATCAAAATATCTTGCTAAAGATTTTAATTTTTCTAAATCAGGTACTCGTTCCCCAGTCTCATATCTTTGATATGCTCGTAGCTGTATTTCTAAATAATTAGCAACTTGTTCTTTTGTCTTGTTCCTATCCTCTCTAACAACCTTTAAGCGATTAGCCACAGTATTTCTCATTTTTTCATTCTCCTTTACGGTATTTATCTAAAATTATCAGTCTTTTTATTAGCCTTTTGGAAGCAGAAATCCCTAACACTACATAATTCTCTTTTAAGCCCACAAAATCTTCTAACATATAAATGATTTTAACAACCACTTCTCTACCAGAATATTCTTGACAACCCGTGTCGTACTCACGCAACCAAAGATAGTCGTCTAATTTATATCCCCTGTCATTTCTACGCACTTCAAATTTTTTCCTATTATAAATTACATCTTCAAAATATGAAGGTGCTATTTTTAACTCATGGATCTTCATTTTCTCACTTTTTCCTTTTATAACAAAAAAGACGGTTTGGGAGCTAACCGTCTTAGAACACATACTATCAACTCTGACTTATCAGCTTATAAGAAACTACTTCTCTAAATAATCTCTTACAAACTAATAAGCCAGTTATTCAATCAATCAGCACATAAGCCTTTTATCTCATCAATAAACTAGCTATTAGTTTAATAAAAATCGTATGCTCATATCTTCGCACACTAGCTTTCGTAACGCTTCACAGCATGACTACTCACTTCGATTACTCAATAATACAAAGTATCACCTTTCACCATCAGCAAAACACAATAAAATATCATGTTTCACACCCCGCCCAATCAACTTGCGCCCTTATCTCTCTCTAAGGATAACAAGCATCATCTCCGATGCATCCCACACCAGCAGTTCTAGTTTTTTGCTCTACACAGGTTAACTAGCATAAACCTTAGTACTTCATATATAGATTTATTGGAGTTAAGTTTCGTTTAAGAAAAATAAATTATCATAATTTTGCCAAATTTGATTCCAATTTTGCCATAACAATGATTATGGACAAGATAATTTATTTTCTAATAAAGTTATTATTTTCAAAGACAAACAAATCAACAGAGATTAACGTAACTATTGAAATTAATAACTTTTATAATGAATAAAAAGATTAGTCAAAGACTGGTCTTTTTATGTTATTAAAACTAAACTCCAATAAATCTATATACCCCCGAATCATCCTTCCATCCATCAACACATTTTACATTTTTTAACTCTCGTACCAAGACGAAACTCATTTTGACAAAAGCTATAGTTTAATGTATAATAAAATTGCTACATTTTATTTGTGTGTTTGTAGTCTGGCTTCAGATTTCAGACGCACTTTTTATTTAATTATCAATGTTCATTTTTATATAACGATAAAGATGCTTTTTCTCTTTATCAATAGATACATTAAACTAATTTTAATACATCTAGTCATAAGGAGAATAAACTATGAATCAACAAGAACTCGAAACAGTCTTCAAGAACCAAATCGACGATGTTCGTTACAATTTCTTTAAAGGAGCTCAACTCAATTTTACAACACTTGCTTGTACAGGAGATGTAACTCGTTTTGAAGAAGATTTTGAAAAACTCTTCTTAGAAACAGATGGGATTGCTCCCCTCATCAGCCAACTAACACATGAGGGAAAGAGCATCTATTACCTTCCTAACGTCATCAAAGACCGACTACAAAATCTAAAGAAAGAATATTACAATAAATTCAAATACCATATCGAACGATACAACCCTAACAGTATCGCAGATAAATTTCATGAATTATATAATGATATTTTCTCCATCACAGAACGAGGTCTTATCACACATATATCAGGCCCATCTTTAAAAGAAACTCTTGAAAGAAGGAAAATTTAAACGTTTACTCCTCGATCTTTCATTTGTTATAATCTTTTTGAATTTGTAATCAACTGATTACATTTAATATTATATAATCAAATGATTACTTTGTCAATACTTTTTTAAAAAAATTTTTATATTTTTTGAAAGGCCACTATTATGTTTACCGAACGCCTTAAAAGCTTACGAAAAGAAGCTGGTTTAACCCAAAAAGAAATAGCAGATCACTTCAAAACTAGCCCACAAAGCTATGCTCAATGGGAAAAAGGACTTAGAAGTCCGTCTAAAGAAAGCTTAGAAAAATTAGCACAATTTTTTAATGTTTCAACTGATTATCTTCTAGGCAATTCTGAACTCAAAAATCCAGAAGATCAACTATCAAATGTAGAACTTCTATTCCGCAAAACTTCAAAAAATATGACTCCTGAACAAAAAGAGACCTTTCAAAAAGAACTCTTAGAATTTATGGAATTTAGAAGAAAAGCCTTTGAGGAAGACGACCAGTGACAGAAACTTATTTCAAAGTTTGGGAAATCGCAAGAAAAGAACTCTATTCATTTATTAAGTTATATAATATTTCCAAAATCAATTATACTTTTGAAAATTATTTCAACCACATTATAAAAAAGCATAAAATCAAATTGTTGCCTCATCACTTTTCAGACGAGGCTATTTTAGGCTTAACCCTAATTGATAATCTAGGAATCTCTTTTTCTTACGAAACTTCCAGTATTCCAACCAGACAAAATTTTACAAAATGCCACGAATTAGGACATTTAATCTTACAACATTCTGGAACTGTATTCGCAGAAAATACACAGAATAATGACCAACAAGAGAAAGAAGCTAATTATTTTTCATCCTTCATTCTCATGCCAGATATTGTATTACTCACCAAAATTTTCTATCAAAAAAAGACTTTCCAAGAAACAAAACTTGAACTAAAGGTCTCTACACTAGCCTTCGAATTACGCTTAAACGAACTTTTAATCCATCAAGGTAGTATTTCATCAAACACTGCACAAAAGCTCGTTAAAAGCTACATTACAGGTTCTAACAAACCTATTATAAAAATCTTCGCTTCTCTCAAAGATAAAATTATATCAGAATACGAAAATGTCTATATCGACGATATAGATAGACTTAGAATACTTATCAATACAAAAGGTTTTCTTACACAATTAGATATTCCTTCTCTCACTGATCTCGAATTTCAGAAAACAATACAGGCTCTGCAAAATATCGAAGTCAAAACCTACTACAATCAAGGCTTTGCCGTATTCTACTCCTGGAACACGAACTTCTTTTCAGAAGATGAAAGTTTGAGAAAAGCAAAACTCATCCATTACGACCTAACACAAAAGAGGACTAGCAATTAGTCCTCTTTTCTACCTTTCCTGAATTGTCTTTTCTAAATTATCTATCCTAATTCGTAACCTAAAAATCGCACTCCTTAATTCATCATTTGAATTGTGCCTATTCAAACTCTCTGCAATATGTTTTATATCAAATATCATTTCTTCTTTCATAATCTTAGTTTACCATTTCCCCATTAGAAATATAACTAAAAATCCTGAAATGTTATTTTTTATCCCTGAAATGTCAAAAAAGGCTAAATATTAGCCTTTTTATTTATTTTTTAGCTCCTTATACTTCTTAGAATCTTTCTTGACAAATTGTTCATCACTACTCTGAATACCAGCCAAAAGAACCCCTGTTCCCTCATCATAAGAATAAGATAAAACCTTCCCCTCGCCAGTCAATGTTTGTTTTTCTGTATCAATCGAATAGCGCAAAGTACCATCTGGATCATCTTTTCCGCCAGCATAGTACGTAAATGTTTTCCCATCAATAACTACCCAAGGAGATTTAGTTAAACCATCATCACTATAATTAGAGGTAGCATAATACTCTCCATCCAAACTTGACTGAGGACTACTATTTTCACCTTTTGAACAAGCAACTAGAAAAATTGCTGAAGCAAATAAAGCAACCAACAAATACAACGTCTTTTTCATACAATCACCTTATTTAAGTTTAGAACACCCTTCTATTTTATAATTCTTTATCTCTTATATACTCTTTTAGACGATTTATATCACGATCACTCAATTTACCAATCACCTTGATATTAAATCCATCATTGTCAATATCATATAATTGAACCATATCAATCCAAGAAGGCCTTCTCAAACCAGCCTTAAACCAATCTATAATCTCTAAATATTGTGATTTAATGTAATCTGACTTGTTCTCATACTTACTTGTAATACGAAAAGTACGAATCACTTCATCATTAAACTTCACAACTACTGCTGGACGAATCTTTGACCCTGATTTATCACCATATTCTATCCGTGTCACCAAAACTGAATAAATCTCAATATCAACCATTAAAGACATCCTCATACTCTGAAAAGTCTTCATCACCGAAAAATGCTACTAAACTTTCTTTATCACCTACGCTAACCTTTACACTTGGAATTTTCTTCTCAACCATTTCCTGAAAATCTTTATCACTTATATTTTGCTTAACAGAAAAAGGGATGCTTTTAGTTTGTACAGATTGAATCAGAAACATCTTAATCGCTGTAGTTATATCAAGCCCTAATGAATCAAATAGTTCAACCGCTTCTGCTTTCAATTTATCATCTACACGAACAGCAATTGTTGACATAAAATCACCTACTTTGTATTACCTTCCCTGAATTGTCTTTTCCAAATTGTCCACCATCACTATAATTAGAGGTAGCACAATACTCTCCATCCAAATATGACTGAGAACTGCCGCTTTCACCTTTTGAGCAATCAATTAGAAAAATTGCTGAAGCAAATATCGTAACTTATCACACTACCCAATCATAAGCTTGCAGATATTTTTCTGTTTTATCACTTGCTTCACTTATTCCTTGAGCCAATTTATACTTCATATCCATTCCTAATAACATTTCTGCAGGAATCCCTGTAACCTTCTGGACTCTAAGTGCTAAATCAGCACTCAAAAACTTCTTCCGTTTCAATAAATCCGAAATATGTTTTTGAGACACACCTATCCGATCTCCAAAATCTTTCTGTGAAATTTTATGATACTCTAGCAATTCTAATAACGTATCAGCTGCTGATGTCGTAACTGCAAAACTAACCTTATTATTCCTATTCAACATCATCGTACCTCCTCAATGATAATCTTCTATCGCAATAATGGAAATTGCTACTATTTCTTCCTTATCTACTGTCTGCTCATCATTTTCGTCATAACCATAAAACGTTATCCGCCAATTTGCACCAACATCTACAGCAAATTGCAATTCTCTACTGCCACTTAACTGATGCAAACGTGTAGGTGGTAAATATGATAAATCCGATAATGTCCTAGCTGTTTCAAACTCCAAAAGTCTTTGCTTGATTTTAGACAATCTATCTTTTCCAAACTCTTTTAGAATTTTTCGATCATCAGCCAATATTTTCATTAGCTTTTGGCTCTCTGCAAATATTTCCATAAATCAATTATACCATTTAGGTATTATAATGTCTATTATATTTCATAATATAATTTATAATATAATTTCCGTTAAAATATTCATCTCCTGAATGTTCCTAAAGGCTGTGCAGCCAAAAAATCAATCGGTTAAAGGACTAATCACCTAGATACATGATCAAATCAATTTCTTTCTAAGTTATTTTACCATCCCCAATAGATCATCAGTAGTAACATCTAATATATGTGCTAATTTGACAACATTTTCTAGATTAGGTTCTCTGTTACCTTTTTCCCAGTTTGTATATGTGACACGATTGACACTAAGTTCATCTGCTATTTGTTGCTGTGTTAGCCCTCGTTTTTTTCTAAGCTCAGCTAACCTATCCGAAAATACACTCATTTTATCTCTCCAAAAATATTTACATAATAAAAGAGACTAAATCCTTAATCTCCTTTATTTTATAAATTTCTCTATGATTTTAGAATAAATTACTAACCTATAATTTTATGTCTCTGCCCCACATTTGCCCCACTTTAAAAGTGAACTATACTTCTTATCACAAAAATCAAATCTTCTCCCTGATTAAATTATCAATAAAAAAGAGTTTTAAATTCTACAATCTGCCCCTTTGTTTCATGCAGGGGGCATCTAAATCAACAGGAAAAAGCCTTGATTTATAAGGCTTTTTTGCTTGTCTATAACTGATTTGCCCCATCATTTGCCCCACATTTTT
>ERZ772956.480-NODE-480-length-29986-cov-11.317129_pt1 | contig 29986 bp, 15 predicted proteins | sample MGYA00580683_ERZ772956 | MGnify/ENA primary metagenome ERZ772956 (study PRJEB29015, sample SAMEA2738077) | human oral metagenome | biome: human oral; feature: human-associated habitat; material: saliva | place: China | collected 2212 ... | reverse complement strand
GGGAACCTGAATGGCTCCTCGATTTTCGTTTAAAGGCGTTTCGCCATTGGCAAACGATGGAAATGCCAAAGTGGCCGCATTTGAATTTACCTGAAATAGACTATCAGGCAATTTCCTACTATGCTGACCCATTGGCGAAGAAACCTAAGAACAAGGAAATAGACCCAGAGTTGGAAAAGACTTTCGACAAACTGGGTATTCCGCTTGAAGAACGTTTGGCGTTAAGTGGTGTTGCAGTAGATGCAATTATGGATTCTGTTTCGGTGAAAACGACATTCAAGAAGCAGTTAGCCGAAAAAGGAATTATCTTTTGTTCGATTGGTGAAGCTGTAAAGGAACATCCCGAATTAGTCCGCCAATATTTAGGAACCGTTGTTCCCTATAAGGATAATTTTACTGCAGCACTCAACTCGGCAGTATTTAGTGATGGTTCGTTCGTGTATATTCCGAAAGGCGTTCGTTGTCCGATGGAGTTAAGTTCGTATTTCCGTATCAATGCAATGAATACAGGACAGTTTGAACGTACATTGATTATTGCAGACGATGATTCGTATGTAAGTTATCTTGAAGGTTGTACTGCTCCGATGCGTGATGAAAATCAGCTTCATGCTGCCATTGTTGAAATTGTTGTCTTGGCAAATGCGGAAGTGAAATATTCAACAGTTCAAAACTGGTATCCAGGCGATGAAAACGGCAAAGGTGGAGTGTTGAACCTTGTAACCAAACGTGGTGATTTAAGAGGTAAGAATTCTAAGCTTTCTTGGACACAGGTAGAAACAGGCTCAGCTATTACTTGGAAATATCCATCTTGTATTTTGCGTGGCGACAATTCGCAGGCAGAGTTCTATTCGGTAGCTGTTACCAACAATTATCAAGAAGCCGATACTGGAACGAAAATGATACATTTGGGCAAGAATACAAAGAGTACCATTATTTCAAAAGGTATTTCGGCAGGTAAGAGTCAGAATTCTTATCGCGGATTGGTACGTGTAGCACCTAATGCTGACAATGCTCGAAATTATAGTTCTTGCGACTCTTTGCTTTTGGGGTCAACCTGTGGCGCGCATACTTTCCCTTATATGGACGTGCATAACGATTCGGCAATTGTAGAACACGAAGCTACAACATCGAAAATCAGTGAAGACCAGTTATTTTATTGCAATCAACGAGGCATTCCTATGGAAGATGCTATTGGCTTGATAGTTAATGGTTATGCAAAAGATGTATTGAACAAACTTCCGATGGAATTTGCTGTTGAGGCTCAAAAACTTCTCTCCGTTACATTAGAAGGTACAGTGGGATAAAACGAAAGATACCGAGCAAACTCCGAAAAGATACCGAGTAATTTTAAAAAGATTATAGAGTAGCTCTTACAAGGTGACAGTGGTTCATACGAAATATATAAAAATCTACTTAAAAGGAACAAGTATATGAAAAGAACAATGCTGGCGATAGGACTGTTTTTTGCCGTTTCTCTTTTGCACGCTCAAGATTGGGAACCGAAATTGTGGCAGAAATACATTATAGAACAGAAAGTCAAAAACGATACGCTCTGCAATTCAGGCTCAATTCTTATACGTGAAAGAATGGTAGAACCTAAAATAAATCCACGAGCTTTCTATTGTGGTCAGTTTTATGTTCCCGACCCTCCAAGTCTGTTCGCAGAGCAGGAAAAAGCTCTTGAAAGAGCACGTTGGGAAGACAGAGATTATACTTTCGGACAAGCAATGGGAGATCTCTTTTTAGACTTTGTAGGAGATATCTTTGCTGGAGCATTAGATAATTTATTATTCAAGAAACGATAATATAAAAACAATATGTTAGAAGTAAGAAATCTGCACGCTACAATTGCAGATAAAGAAATATTGAAAGGTATAGACCTTAATGTTAAAGATGGCGAAATACATGCCATCATGGGACCAAATGGTTCTGGAAAATCAACTCTTAGTGCAGTACTTACAGGTAATCCGTTGTACACCGTAACCGATGGTTCGGCTGTGTTCAATGGTAAAGACCTCTTAGAAATGGGACCAGACGAACGTGCTAACGAAGGAATTTTCCTTTCGTTCCAATATCCAGTTGAAATTCCAGGCGTAAGTATGACCAACTTTATGAAAGCTGCTATAAATGCAAAGCGTAAATATCAAGGTTTAGAACCTTTGAAGGCAGCAGATTTTATGAAGTTGATGCGCGAAAAACGCGACCTTGTAGGTTTAGATTCAAAACTTTCGCATCGTTCCGTAAACGAAGGTTTTTCAGGTGGTGAAAAGAAACGCAATGAAATCTTCCAAATGGCAATGTTACAACCAAAGCTCAGCATATTAGACGAAACCGATTCTGGACTTGATGTTGATGCTATGCGCATTGTTGCTGAAGGTGTTAATAAGATGCACACTTCAGAAACTTCAACTATCGTTATCACCCACTACGACCGACTTTTGGATATGATTAAACCAAGCGTCGTGCACATTCTATATAATGGACGCATTGTAAAGACAGGCGGTCCTGAACTTGCACGCGAAATAGAAAAGCGTGGCTACGACTGGATAAAAGCGGAAGTAGATAAATAGAAAGGCCAAACATGCAAAGCGAAAAACAATATATAGACTTATATAACGAGACGCAAGGAATGATAAAGCAACACTCCTGCGACGTCTTGAATAGGGTGCGCGATAAAGCTTTCGAGGATTTCAAAACACAAGGTTTTCCTACGAAAAAGGAGGAACGCTACAAATATACCGATATCCCAAAGTTATTTGCACCCGACTATGGATTGAATTTGCAGCGATTGAAAATGCCCATCAATCCTTATGAAGAATTTAAGTGCGACGTTCCAAACCTTAGCACTTCTATCTATTTCGTTGTAAACGACCAGTTTTACACCGACCAGTTGCCAAAAGCGCAACTCAACGATGGCATCGTTGTTGATAGTTTCTCAAACGCAATCAAGACGCATAGCGAAATCATAACCAAACATTATGCTAAACTTGCCGATACAGCGAAAGATGCGCTTACAGCTTTCAATACAATGTTGACACAAGACGGCTTGTTTGTTTATGTTCCGAAAGGCGTAAAAGCCGACCGAACAATACAAGTTATCAATATTCTTCGTTCCGATGTAGACCTTATGCTGAATCGTCGCATACTCATCGTACTCGAAGAAGGTGCTGAAATGTCAATGTTATTTTGCGACGATTCTGCTGACGACCGTAATTTCTTGGCTACACAAGTAATCGAAGCATACGTTGGCAATAATGCAAAGTTAGAATTGAATTGTTTGGAAGAAACCCATCTTAAAAATGTGCGCATTTCAAATGTTTATATCGACCAGCAAAGCAACAGTCGTGTGTCGCACAATATTATAACTCTTCATAATGGAGTAACACGCAACAAACTCGATTTGACTTTCAGCGGAGAAGGTAGTGAATGTTTCCTAAATGGTTGTGTTATTGCCGACAAACATCAGCACGTTGATAATAATACGGTCATCAATCATGCAGTTGGCAATTGTACAAGCAATCAACTTTACAAGTATGTTCTCGACGACCATGCTGTGGGAGCTTTTGCAGGTCTTATTTATGTTGCAAAAGATGCCCAAAAGACACTTTCGCATGAAGTGAATCAAAATCTTTGTGCTGCTTCTACTGCTCATATGTATACACAGCCTATGCTCGAAATTTATGCAGATGATGTACAGTGTAATCATGGTTCAACAGTTGGTCAGCTAAACGATGCAGCACTCTTCTATATGCAGCAACGTGGCATCGATAAACGTGAGGCAAAACTACTGCTTGAGTTTGCTTTTGCAAATGAAGTCATCGATAAAATGGAACTTATTCCACTTCGCGACCGACTTCATAATTTGGTAGAAAAACGCTTCCGTGGCGAACTTGATAAGTGTGGTGGCTGTAAATTGTGCCAATAAAAAAGTAAAGATGATGTACGATATATCTAAGGTGCGCGCCGATTTTCCAATCCTTTCACGCACAGTTTACGGAAAACCATTAGTTTATCTCGATAATGCAGCAACAACGCAGAAGCCCCTATGCGTATTAGACGCTATGCGCGACGAATATCTTAACGTAAATGCTAATGTGCATCGTGGAATTCATTGGCTTTCTCAACAAGCTACCGACTTACACGAAGCTGCACGAGAAACGGTAAGAAAATTTATCAACGCACGTTCCACTGCCGAAATAGTTTTTACACGTGGTACAACTGAGAGTCTAAATCTCGTGGCTTCATCTTTCTGCGAAGGTTTTATGCAGGAAGGCGACGAAGTGATAGTGTCCAATGTAGAACATCATTCAAACATTGTACCTTGGCAAATACTTGCTCAACGTCGTGGCATCGTTCTAAAAGTAATTCCTATCAATGATGAAGGTCAGTTTGATATGGATGCTTTCCAACAACTCATTACAGAGAAAACTAAACTTGTTAGTGTAGCCCACGTTAGCAATGTAATGGGAACCATAAATCCTGTTCGTGAAATCATTCGCATTGCCCATGTTCACGATATTCCTGTAATGCTCGATGGCGCACAAAGTGTTCCTCATTTTCCTGTAGATGTACAAGAATTAGATTGCGAGTTCTTAGCTTTTAGTGGACATAAGGTTTATGGTCCTACAGGTATAGGTGTACTTTATGGAAAGGAAGAATGGTTAGACAAACTTCCGCCTTATCAAGGTGGTGGCGAAATGATAGAACGTGTCAGTTTTAATGGTACAACTTTCGAACGTCCTCCTTTAAAATTCGAAGCGGGTACGCCAGATTATGTAGCGACTCATGGATTGGCAACAGCTCTTAATTATGTTACGGAACTTGGAATGGAGAATATTCGTCAGCATGAACAAATGCTAACGGATTATGCAGTAGAACAGATGCGAAGTATTCCTGATATTCGTTTTTTCGGTGTACCTAATGATTCTGCTGCTATAGTTCCTAATCACGATGCTGCTATAAGTTTCCTTGTTGGCGATATACATCCAATGGATTTGGGAACATTACTCGACCAACTTGGAATAGCTGTTCGTACAGGCCATCATTGTGCACAGCCACTTATGGAACGATTCAATATTGTAGGAACTGTTCGTGCTTCTTTTGCACTTTATAATACAAAAGAAGAAATAAACACACTTGTTGAAGGCATAAAACGAGTAGTCAAGATGTTTTAGTCTTTGATGAATGAAATTTGTTGAAATGCATTTATTTCTTAAACAACAATTTCATGAAAATCATACCCACACTTTGATATTTAAAGTGTATGTATCACAATATAAAAGAGCCGCTTTTACTGATGTAAAAGCGGCTCTTTTGCAATACGATAAGTTGATTTTAAATTATGTTGATAGTAAAGTGGTCAAGTCAAAAAGTATTTATGGGAACGCTATCACTTATTTTTTAATCTTTGTCTGTGTAAAGATGTGAGTTATTCCCTATTTTTTTAAGCTAAGAAGCTGTCTTTTACGATAGCAATAATAGCTACGAAAAAAGGCAGTAATTACAAGCCTCAAAAATTATAATAATAAATTTTTATTTTATAATTATAATTTCAAAATTTATAATTAAATTTTTCGTGTTTTATAATAATAAAATTTTCGAACTACTTTTTAGTAAGAAACTCACGTTATATAAAAGGCGTAATAGATAATTATGCTAACTTCTTTAGTCGCCATACACAAACCAATAGCCATGCCACAAATCCTGCTTTTAATAGAAAACTTTCGGTTGTGGTGAATACTGATAAAAACAAAGCCAATTGTGTTTGTGTCATCAACGATGCTTTATGGCTGCTAACTTCTTCTTCTAACATTTCACTATAATATAAGCGCAACCATTCTGCAGGGGCATTAACCCATGATTTAATATTACGAACCAATTCAAAAGTTTCGATGTTATTGGTGGCAGTAGCCAAATTTATTTCCTTTTTCATAATTATTTCTTATTGTTTTTTCTTTTTATGTTGGCAAAATTATACTACCTTTGTGCAGTGGATGTTCAATATGCTAAAAAGTTTAGTTATATAAAGTTAATATGCTAAAGAATACTTATTATATAAATAAGGTAGAAGCTGGCTGCGACGAGGCTGGTCGTGGCTGTTTAGCTGGTAGTGTTTATGCTGCTGCTGTTATTCTTCCGCCCGATTATAAAAACGAGTTGTTGAACGATTCGAAACAACTATCCGAGAAAAAACGTTACTTACTGCGTTCTATGATAGAAAAAGATGCGCTTGCTTGGGCGGTTGGTGTGGTTACGGCTGAAGAGATAGATAAAATAAATATTCTCAATGCCAGTATTCTTGCCATGCACCGAGCATTAGATGCGTTAAAGGTCCGACCAGAAGCCATTATTATAGATGGCAATCGTTTTAAACCCTATCAAGACGTACCTTATACAACCATTGTAAAAGGAGATGGTAAATATCTTTCAATTGCTGCAGCCTCTATTCTGGCAAAAACTTATCGAGATGATTACATGCAGTTGATAGCTGAAGAATTTCCGCAATACGATTGGAAATCGAATAAAGGGTATCCAACAAAAAAACATCGTGCTGCCATTAAAGAATTTGGTATTTCGCCTTATCATCGCAAATCTTTTACCTTGCTTCCTCCAGAAGAATTAAGTATTGACTTCAAAGATTAAAGAATTAGTCCACCTGTAGTGTTATGCGTTTTTCCAAACTTCAAAACGAACTTCAACTAATTACTCTTTTAGCGGATTCCGTTGGTTATACTGCCGTTGAATTGAGTAAAAAAATGAATATTTCTCGTAGACAAATCTACTATTTACTTGAATTTATAAAATCGGCAGGATTTGTTCTTTTCAAGCAAGGAGATAAGTATCATATCGACCGCCGTTCTCCTTTCTTCACTCAGCTTTCGCAAACACTTCAGTTTACCGATGCCGAAGTTCGCACTATTTATAATGTATTACTCATGTCAGGTAATAGCAGTGACATGGTAAATCAACTACGCGCGAAACTCGACCGTGCCTATAATTTTTCGCATAGCATAAGTACAGCTAAGCAGCAAGCACTTATTAATAATGTGAAAATCGTTACACATGCCATTGAAAATAGAAAGATGCTTCGTTTTGTTGGTTATTCCAGTCCGCACAGTCAATCTGTTTCCGACCGTATTGTTGAACCATTCTTTCTGATGAATAACAATCAAGATGTGCGTTGCTATGAAATTAAGTCGAAAATGAATAAAACTTTTCGTCTCAATCGTATGCAACGCATCGAAGAAATAGATACACCATGGATATACGAACATTGCCATCGGCAAATCTTTACCGATATTTTTATGTTTAGCAGTGAAGAACACCATAATGTAAAACTTAGTCTTGGGCAGCTTGCATACAATATATTTTTAGAAGAATATCCACATGGGGCAAAGTACCTTTCTGTTATCGACGATAAACATTGGTTGCTAAATATTGAAGTCTGCGACTTCCGTGGACTTGGACGATTTGTCCTTGGCTTGTATTCTGATATTGAAATTATCGAGAGCAATGAGTTTAAAGAATACATAGAGCACATGCTTTCTTCCTATTTGACAAAAAAATAATTTAACAATTCCAATTACACCTTATTATATATAAGGGCATGGTATGCCTGCCTTTTTCAGTTCCCTTATTGATGACAAATACTCCCTTAACGCCTTGTAATATAGCATTTCAAGGCAGTTGTAACCGCCTTGAAAGGAGGGTTTAATTTGTTTCGAGTTAATAAAAGTGAAAAAAATAAGCGTTTCATTAAATTTATTTGTCGTATTAAATTCGAAATACTATCTTTGCAATTACGTTAAAAGATGAAAACACTTTCGGTTTTAACTAAGCTATGAGAAGATGGGACGAACTCCCAAACAAAAAATGAAACAATAACTGTTAATAATTAAATTTTTAAAGTGAGAGATTTTATGAAAAAAAGACTAACAATGTTTCTCGCCTGCCTTTTCTTAAGTTTAGGAATGGCTATGGCACAGACACATGTTACGGGTATTGTTATCTCTGCAGAGGACAATGAACCTGTAATTGGAGCTTTTGTTAAGGTACTCGGTACTACAGACGGTACTCAAACTGACGTTGATGGTAAGTTCGAGTTGAATGTACCTGCTGGTGCAATGCTTGAGTTCTCATACGTTGGTATGACTCCTAAAAAGGTAAAGGCTGCTCCTGAAATGCGTGTAGTCCTTGAATCAGAAAACAAGACAATGCAAGAAGTTGTTGTCGTTGGTTATGGCTCTGCTAAGAAGATCGGTTCTATTACTGGTAGTATTACAACCGTAAATGCTGACAAGTTGAAGAATGCTCCTTCTTCTTCTGCATTGGACGCTTTGCAAGGTCAGGTTGCAGGTTTGAACGTGCTTTCTTCATCTGGTGAAGCTGGTGATAACGCTGTTTCTATGAATATCCATGGTCAAGGTTCTATCAGTGCAAGTTCAGCTCCATTGTACGTTATTGATGGTATTCCATCTTCTTCACGTGCTATTATGGCGATGAACCCTAACGATATTAAGAGCATCTCTGTTTTGAAAGATGCTTCTGCTACATCTATTTATGGTTCACGTGCTGCTAATGGTGTAATTTATGTTACAACAAAGAGCGGAACTATGGTTCGTTCAGCGGCTCGTATTACTTTCCGTTCACAATTCGGTATTTCTACTCCTGCTGATAAGAGGCTCTACAATAACATGATGACTTCTTCTGAGTTGAGATCTTTCTGGAAAAGTATAGGTGTTAAAGATGAAGACATCAATGCGCGTTATTCTTATAAAGATGCTGATGGCAACACCCAATATTATAACAGTAATACGCGCTGGTGGGAACATACAATGCAGTTTAACAACCCACAAACTCAGAACGACTTAACCATTGAGGGTGGTAGCGATCGTATTTCTTATATGATTGGAGCTGGCCAGTTCCACCAAAGAGGTGCTGCTGTTGGTAACTACTTCGATCGTTATAACTTCCGTTCTAACATTTCTGCACGTCCAAAAGACTGGATGCGTATGGGTCTGAATATCTCTTTCTCTTATGATAATAAAGAACGTAATGGTAACTTTGGTAACTCAAGTGGAAATGTTTCTTACACATCTGGTGGTCTCTCTTTCCTCATTAGCCCATTGTATCCTGCTATTGATCCAAAAACGGGTAAAGACTATGATAAGAAATATCCTGGTTCAAATGTAGTAAATCCTTACTACTTTAAAGAAAATACCCCAGATGTTTATGAACGTTATGGTGTGCTTGCAAACGCATTCGTGGAGTTTGAACCAGTTAAGAACTTGAAAATTAGATCACGCGTAGGTTCTGATATGTACTTTGTGCGTAATAATTGGAAGACAAATCCTTCTTATGATTTTGCATCTCAGGGATTAAGAGGTAAGAGCTTTACATACGGCTTTACTAACACAATGACTAATACCATTGAGTATTCTTTCGACGTAAATGATGATCATCACTTCACTATCTTGGGAGGTCATGAAGGTCTCAAGACTAATATGGATTATTTCTACGCACAGTCATCAGGTCAAGTTGATGACCACTTAATGTTGCTTCAGCATGGTAGAAAAGAGTCTTACTCAATCAGTGAAGAAGGTGCAGATATGCGTTCTTTGTCTTTCTTCGGCCGTTTAGACTATGATTTCAATAATCGTTATTTCGTAGACTTCTCACTTCGTAACGATGCTAACTCACGTTTCGGAAGAGATCATAAGAATGGTACTTTCTGGGCTGCTGGTTTCCTTTGGAAGATTAAGAATGAAGCTTTCATGAACAATTACAAGTGGATTGATGATTTGAACTTCAAGATTTCTTATGGTACACAAGGTAACTCTGAAATTGGCGACTATGCTGCTCTTGGTTTGATTGGTGCTACAACAAACTATGATACAAATACCGCAGTGGTTTTCTCACAACCTCAAAATCCTGAACTAACGTGGGAAAAGCAAAGCATGTTCTCTCTGACATTAGATGGTAAGTTGTTCAACAAATTAGACTTCGAGTTGATGTACTATCTCCGTAAGACTTCAAGTATGTTGATGGGTGTTCCTTATCCTTATACATCAGGTTATGGCTCACTTATGCGTAATGTAGGTGGTTTGCAGAATACTGGTATTGACCTTAAGTTAGGTTACGATATTCTTCGTAGTCGCGATTATTATGTTCGTGCAGGTATCAACTTCAACTACAACAACGAAAAGGTTACAGAGCTCTTCCAAGGTCGTCAACGTTGGGAAATTGCTGGTACCATGGTTGCTTATGTTGTAGGTAAACCAGTTATGTACTACTTGCCACTTTGGGCTGGCGTAAATCCTGCTGATGGTTCTCCTCAGTGGTACCTCCCTGGTAGTGATATTGATCAAACAACAAAGGATCCAAGCAGAGTTACTTCAAACTTCGATGAAACAACATTAACACAGAACTCTGGTTTACGTCGTCGTGCTCCATTCAATGGTGGTTTCAATATCAGTGCAGGATGGAAGGGACTTACTTTCTCTGCTGACTTTGCTGTAGTTCTTGGCAAATACTTGGTAAACAACGATATGTACTTCTATGCTAACTTTGCAGCCGTACAGACTTCTTACAACCAGCACAAGATGGTGAACGATTTCTGGAGAGCAGACAATAAAAATGCTAAGTTCCCAGATTGGTCTAAGGGTTGGGGTATGCAATTTGATACTCACTTGTTGGAAAATGCTTCATTCATGCGTTTGAAGAGCTTACAGATCGGTTACGAATTGCCAAAGTCTCTATTGTCATGGCAGAATGTAATTGACGGTCTTAAGTTTACTTTCACAGGTCGTAACTTGTTCACAGTTACTAAGTACACAGGTATTGACCCTGAAGTAGACTCTAATATTACTTATGGTCGCCTTGGTAACACTAAGCAAGTGCTCTTCGGTGTTGAAGTTGCATTCTAATTTATAGTTCAATAATTGAATTAAATAAGAGAAATGAATATGAAAAAATATAATAAATTTTTGCTTGTTGCTGGTATTGGTGCATTGTCGCTAACATCATGTAATTTGGACCTTGAGCCAAATAATGCTATAACAGGCGAGGCAACAGATACCCTTTTATCTACATCGTCTATTGATTATTATTTGAATGGTATCAATACTTCTTATCGTGCTTCTTTCTATGGAGACCTTATTTATCCTGCTGAAATAATGTGCGATGGTTTTAATGCAACTTCTATCTATGGTAACAACTATGGTGCTATTCACCGTACCGATGATGGATTTACCGCATCTGACCAAAATACAATTGAAACTTGGGGACAGCACTATGGTGCACTTAAGAACTTCAACTTGTTCATAGAGCAGATTGCTAAGTTTCAAGCTAAGTACAGTAATAACCCTACTGCTTTAGCTAAGGCTAAACTATATGATGGTTACGCACACTTCTATCGTGCAAATGCTTACCTTGAATTAGTTCGTCACTTTGCTAAGGCTTACAACCCTGCTACAGCTTCTACTGATGCAGGCGTACCACTGGTATTGGAATATAATTTGGAAGCTAAACCTGCTCGTGCTACTATTCAAGCTGTTTACAATCAAATTAAGGCTGATCTTGATATAGCTGCAGCTGAAATTGCTACGAAGACATCTGTAGCTTTAGAACCTACTCCTAAAGATGTTAATAGTTTGGGTGTTTCTAAGAATAACTATAAGATGACCCCAACAATGGATGCTGTAAATGCACTTTATGCACGTTACTATCTTGATATTCAAGATTATGCAAATGCGGCAACCTATTCTAAGAAGGTAATTGATAATCCGGAATTCCAATTAGCAAGCACTCAAGATGCTTTTGAAGCAGAGTACACTTACGACAAGGGTACCGAAGCGATTATACAATTAGCTGGTAATATCCAAGAAGGTGGAGCAAGTGTAAACTCTATGTTCACACGTGCAGCTTATAATAAAAATTTCAAGGTAGCTTGGAACCCACAAGGCTACTACTATGAGCCATATTACCTCCCTTCACAGAAGTTATTGTCTCTCTATACAGCTGGCGACTTACGTTTCCAGAACTGGTTCGCTAAGAATGGTATCATTATGTTGTTTAGTGATTTAACATATAACAAAATTTATATGTTTAAGCGTTACGTAGGTAATCCTGATCTTACGACTTCTGTTCCAAATAGCCGTCACTTGGTTAAGCCATTCCTTTTGCCAGAAATGTACTTGATTAATGCTGAAGCAAATGCGAAAGCTGGTAAAACAACTGATGCTGTTGCTATCCTTAATCAACTTCAAACTGCACGTGGTGCTCAAACAACAGGTGCAAGCATTGATGAAATTGGTGATGAATGGTTCCGCGAAATGGTTGGTGAAGGTCAACGTTACCTCTTCTTGAAGCGTAATCACTTAGGTTATAACGGTCGTGCAAATCAACCTGCAGCAGCTAACTTTGTATTCACTGGCGCAGGATTTACTGACCACTCATTGCAAGCTGATTCTAAGTACTTCACTTATCCTATCCCAGCACGTGAAATCAAGGTAAATCCAAACCTTACACAGAACGAAGGTTACTAATTCACATTTGAATAAATAAATATAAAGACTCGCAAGCGAAAGTTTGCGAGTCTTTTTTTATGCTTTCTATATACATTATATATGGTGCTGTTTCAAAGAATTGTACGAAATAAGCCTTTTTATTTGTTTTATTTCTAAAATGTGTCTAACTTTGCAAAATTATATTCGGAATTTATATATTAATTAATTTTTATCATTATGACGCAATTTAAGACTATCGCACGGAGAGCCGTGTGGATTTGGTTGTTGGTTGCATTGTTTGGTGTAGCTAATAATATTCATGCACAAGTGCAAGAACTTGACTTTAGCAAATTAGACGATACACAACCGCAACAATCTTTATCGCAAACTGAGAATTATAAAGAAGCCATTGGACATACTTGGTTCAGTATAACTAATGTAAAGACTGGTGTTTATTGGAATGCATCTTATTCTAATCAAGAATTTAGCTTTAATGTATTGTATGCACAAGTAAAAAAGTTGAATGAGAACTTCAAATCTTATTTAGTTTCTCCTGCATTGAACTTGTCTGATATAGCTGGCAAGCAGTTGAATGTTGATTGGAAAACAGGAACTGTAAAAGGTGATGTTAAACTTTCTGTTCTTATAATTGATAAGAATGGTGTGTTAATCTCTAAAGCAGGAGATGTAGTTCCTACGTCATCGAATGCTTCGGATTATGAAACTTATTCAGTAGTTATCCCAGAATCTGTAAAAGATAAGGGTGTGGGCTTTGTTGCTTTTTATGAAGAAGGTAATAAAGATAACTATGCAATATTTAAGCTTAAGAATATTAAGACAGGAGAACAGCAAACAGCTGTTGGTATAACTATTGAACCTACTGAACTTGATTTTGGTTCAGTTGTTCTAAATCAAATGTCTGAAGAGAAGACTGCGACAATTACAGTTGCAAACTTTAATGGCGAAAAGGTTCTTTCTGTTTTAGATGGCGATAATAAAGATGAATTTATTGTAAGAACTGAGAATGGAGAAGAACTATCTGCAGCAGGTGGTAAGTTGCTCGTGAAGTTTCAGCCTAAAATTGCTGGTGATAAAACTGCATCGATTACAATCACAGCAGGTAGTAAGGTTGAAACCATCGTATTGAAAGGAAAAGGTACAGAAGCAACACAGCAAGACAAACCTGAAAAAGAACTATTGGAAAATCAGTTCTTCTGGGACTTCGATTCAAACAATTTGCCAAAGAATTGGGAAGTTAAAGGCGAAAAAATATTTAAGCGTGAAAAGCGCGATAGCTATCATTCAGACACAGGTTTTGGTGTCGGCATTAAGACAGGAAACAATAAAGGTTTCTTGAAACAAGTGATTGACTTAAAGAAGAACGATGTAACACTTGGCGACGAAATAGAGTGTCAGATTCATTACACAACTATTTCAAGTGCAAATAAAGATGGTGCTTTGCGCCTTGCACTTCGTTGGCTTGACGATAATGGTAATTCAGTTCAAAGTAACGAAGATGCCTTTATCAATAATCCTAAAGTTGTATTTGGTAAATTGAAGTCGTGGGGAACATTGACTTTCCGCACGATCTGTCCAGAAAATGCAACAAAGTTAGAGTTTGCCGTTGAAGTACAAGAGAATAGCGAAGTAAGTTTAGACGACTTCAGTGCTAATCGTATGAAAGCTTCAGAGGCAAAAGCTAAACCGCTTGTTGCAATTCTTCCACAGGTACACACTATTTATGGTGAAGTAGGAGAGACTAAAACATACGACATTGCTATCCAAACAATGCATTTAAGTGAGGCACAAAAGCCAAACTTTAGTGGTGGCGATAGATACACTAAGGCGAGCGATATGATGAAACTTGATATCGAAGAAATAGGTAAGAGCCAATCTGTTGGAGCAAAACTTATTGTAACTCCTACAAAGAAAGGCGCTTTTAAAGATGCTGATTCGTTCAGATTGAGTTTCTCTGGTGCAGAGGAAACGCGAAATGGCGATATGTTGTTGATTGCTTATTTCATGGAACAGGGCAAGAAACCTTCTGTTAAGTTGTCGGCAAATACACCTATCACCGAGATGAAAGCAGAGCCAGGCAAGACAGTTACACAAAACTTAGAATTTGATGTAAATGACATTATTACTGATGTAAAGATTGCCATCGAACATTCTTCTGAAGTGAATTGCTTTAAGAGTAATACAAATATCTTTATGTACAACAAGAGCAAAGGAACTATTTATGGTGAATCAAAGCTCCGTATTGATTTCCGTCCGCTTGCTGTAGGAACATATGACGCAACACTTGTTGTGTCAACTATTTTAGGCGATACAGTTCGTTACAATCTAAAAGGTGTATGCGAAGAACCTACAACTGGAGCAAAGGTGGAGAAGTTTACAGCTAACACTATTGAAGAACGTTATGCAAACGAAACAGAATGGAAGAACTTCGGAAAGTACGACCTTGGATATTGGAAGATAGAAGGTAAATGGAACAGCGCAAACAATATAACACTGAATAAGGGCGGTATGCTCTATTACGATGATATTTTGGTAAATGGTTTGAATAAAGTGAAGCTAACTCCTGCTGCTGCGGTAAATTCTTTCCGTGCAGAATATTCTATCGATGGTGGTGGCCACTGGTTGCCTTTGAACAATGATGGAAAAGCAAATGCTGCTGGTGAGTTTACTCTCGATAATCATCGTCCAACACTTGTGCGCTTTGTGAATATTGTCGAAGCTGATGTTAATGTGAATACTGTTCTGCTTTATGAGAACGAAAGTGCACAGCGTGAAACATTTGCTGATATTACTAAGGCTATGATGGCAAATGCTGATGCAAGTCCATTGTCTTTGATTAATGAACGATTCAGCGATATGCGTCACAGACAAATTCTTAGCATAGATGGCTGGCAGAATTTGATTATACGTGGCGATCGTCCATTCTGGACATGGAAGTTAAGAGAAAACAACCTTGTTGATGGAAAAGTTGAACATGAAGGTGCTTACATTACATTCTGGAAAACTGGTGTTGTCGACCACAATTCATATGAATCGTGGCTTGTTTCTCCAACACTTTCTTACCAGCAGGCTGCAAGCAAAATCCTTACTTTCAGTCTCCGCTTCAATGGCTTAAGTACAAATGAACAGCGCGAAGAGCTTTTTCAAGCATACATCATTACCGAAAAAGATGGTGTTGTGAAAGAACAAGTGCTCGATATTGAAAAGTACAAACCTGCAGGTGTTGAAATCGATAATGGTACATGGTTGAACTATCGCATAGATCTTTCAAAGCATCCAGAATTAAATATCAACGACAATTTCCACCTTGCATTCTCTTTCTATAGCAAGGAAGGCGGCAATTATTCTGGTTTGAACTGGATGATTGACAATGTTTCGTTTGGTCGTACTGATTTACCAGAAATAACAGTCGATAAGGAATTCCTCTATGTTCCTTACAAGACGAAGCAGAAGACTGCACCTGTAGTGTTCAAGGTAACAACCAAGAACAACCCAACAGATAAGGTAAGCATTGCTTTATCGCCTTCAAAGATGAAGAAGAACTTCCAGTTACTTACTCCAGAGTTGAATCCAGAAGGTGGAGAAGCATCATTCATCTTCTACAGCGAAGATAGTAAGAAGCATGCTGCTGCCTTTATTGTTCAGGTTCCTGGTGCCGAACCTGCAATCGTTAAAGTACTTGCCGATATCCATACTGGTATCGAAAATGTAGAAAATGGCAATGGTGCAACACCAATTGTAGTAGACGGAAACATAAAGATGGGCGGAATTTACAAGAACTACCACATCTATTCAACAGCAGGACAGTTGTTGAAACAAGGCGGTTACGAACCAAATATTAACATTTCCGACTTACAACAAGGCATAATCATCTTGAAGGTTGCTACCGACAACGACGTAAAAACCTACAAGTTGCGCAACAAATAATGCATATTTTCTCCTAAGAGATTAGGAAAAAATAAACCTCAAAAAGCGTGTTTACTCATTTGGTAAACACGCTTTTTTTCGTGTCTTTATAAGTTGCTCGTTATAAGGTATTAGGCAAACTGATTAAAGGCTCTAAAAAATTTGACGTTATATTTTCTGGAATGAGCAATCATATTATTTTAACTGCGGGTTCATCGTTGTTCAGAATAGATTTTCTTAAGCGTTTCAACGAATCGATAAAATTATTTTTTCTTCACTTAACAAACCCACTTATCAGTCAGATGCCAATTTTGTTCGTTACACCTATTAAGATAGTATGAGTAGATAAGCATTAACAAATAAGATGTGTAAGAAGAAAGATACATATAAGCTATTATTTCGTGTCTAAAGTTTGCTTCATACTGTTTTGTTGCTAACAGTTTGCAAATATTGCCAGTTGTTTCGTTGCAAAATTAAAAATAGGGGGGTAAATATTATAATGTGATGTGTTTTTAAAAAAAAGGAAATAATTGAAATAAATAACAAAAAAACCGAAATAAAGTTTTGTTTATTATATTTTATGTCTATCTTTGTAAGCGAACATTAAAAGAGACTTAGCGAAGTTCTCTCATGTAAGGTAGCCTTATCATACGAATTAAATCAGATAAGTACATCCAAAGCAAAATCATTCTGAAGAAAATTTTAAACTAGATAATAACAATAACAACAATCTTAAAAGCGTATGAAGAAAATCTACTATGCCTTTGTCTTAGTGCTAATGGCACTAACGTCAATGAATGCTATGGCAGATACGTCAATTAAGTTAGATGTAGACGATGCCAGTAGAGTGATGGTAAAGGTTAATTACGCACCAGTAGCGAATATCGTTAATGGTGTAAACGAATTAACGGTCCCAAAGTATGGCTCTGTTCAGATAGAAGCCAAGGAAGGTTTTTATTTAAAGAGAGTTTATAAACCAAACAAAGACGGCGAGGTTGTAGAACAAACAATTTCAAGTCTTACTTCTTGCAACATTTATTTATCAGATGCCGATGCCAACCTTACTTTTACAGTAAAGTCGGGCGTACTTGCCGATGCACGTACTTCATCTTGCACAGTTAAAGTTGATAATGCCGCAAAAGTAAAGATAGAACGCTATGAGTCGCACACACCAGTAAGTTTACAAAATGGCGATAATACAGTGAAATGGATTCCAAATGTAGAGAAAACTTTAATCGTTGGTAATGCTAATTATGGCGATGTGCCACTTTATAAAGTTACTCTCGATGGAGTAGAAGTAAATAGTTCAGGCAATCAGTTCTTTGTAACACCTAAAGAAGGAAGCGTAGTAGTTATTACAGCCAATTATCCAGATGTAGACTGTCCTGTTAAGTTCAATTTCTCAAGCGAAGACGTTAAAGCTATTATCAGTAAGGTTACAGCCGATGGTAAAGAAGTAACCAACTTCACCGATGCCAACTTTACAGTGAAGGCAGGAACAAAGCTCGCACTTACCTTCGACAAAACAAACTATTCATTAGACGCTTTCAAAGTTAATGACGTAGTTACAAGTGTTTACGGAACCTTCGAATATCTTGTGAAAGCTGAAACTACCTTCGATATTACAGCACACAAATATGCAACTATCAAAGCAATATTGAACGTAGATAAAGCACAAAATATAACTGTTTACCAAGGCAGTAGCTACAATAACAAAGTTATAACTATTAAAGACGGCGAAAACACTATCGAACTGAACGAAGTAAGTAGCATGATTCAGATAAAGCCAAATAGTGGCTGCAAGATAGAAACCCTTAAAGTAAATGGAACAGCAATGTCAGCTGGTGGCGATGGTTCTTACGAGATAAAACTCACTGAGGGAATGAAGATAGATATAACAACTTCAGCAATCGTTCGCGACCAGAAAGCAATTGTTTATATTGACGATATAAGTCTTGCCAATTACGGTTTCAATTTCTATCGCTCAGATCGTTCAACAGTTCCAATGCAAAGCGGAGAAAACACACTGATGTTCTCTGCCGACGATAATACATTTATGTTGGGTGCTTATGGTAACGACCTCAGCAAGATGATTGTAAATCTGAATGGAGAGAAAGTAAAACCTGCTTATGAAGGCGGAACCAGCTTCGAAGTAACTTTAAAGAATGGCGATCGTTTGGAGATATTGCTCAGTGGTCCAACCGGAATTGATGGCATTCAAGAACAGTCGGCAAACAAAAAAGCAACTATCTATCGTCTTGATGGAACCCGTGTACAAGGCGACAACTTGCCTTCAGGTTTGTATATAATAAATGGTAAGAAAATCTTAATTAAAAAATAATGAGAAAATTTGCGTTTACTATTTTGAGCTTAGCCATGGCTACTTCAGTCTTTGGCCAATCAAAGCTCGACTTACAAAGTCAAATGATGCTATTGCAGTTGCGGAATACATCAATTCCGACATACAATAGTCGTTTGCGTACCTTTGAACGTGCGAAAGAAGTTCAGCAAAATGTTATGGCAATGATTGAATTCAACGGCCAAAATGCGCTTGCTGAACTTGAAAAGCAAGGGGTAAAAGTACTAAGAGTTCGTGGTAATATTGCTATCGTTACGCTTCCAACAGCTGACGTAGAACGTATTTCAGACTTGAAATGCGTCCGTCGCATGGAATTGTCACGTCCTGTTTATCAGAAGATGGACATTGTTCGCAGTGTAACAGGTATCGATAAAATTCATCAAGGTATTAATCTTCCACAAGCTTACACAGGTAAAGGAGTTGTAACAGGTATTGTCGATGGAGGTATCGACCCTAACCATATCAACTTTTTAAAGCCTGATGGTACAACACGTTTTGGGTATCTTAGTAAGATAACAGCCACCACTACAACAAAGCAAGGCTATCTTTATCAGAACTATTATCCTCGTGCGGTACTAGATACAATGCAACAACGCGACGATACATACCCTATTGAAGAGTTTGCAACCGATAGTTATACAAACTTCCACGGCACCCACACATTGGGTATTATGGCAGGTGGGTACAAAGGAAATATCGTTGCTGCAAAGAGTGACAACCAAGATGTATCTTATAACGTAACTGTGCCAAATCTTTATTATGGAGGTGCTACTGAATCAGAAATTATTGCTTCATGTGGTGATTTACGCGACCAATTTATTGCATTTGGTGTTGATGACATTATCAATTACGCAAAGTTGTCTGGCCCAAAACGTAAACCATGTGTTATAAACCTTTCTTTAGGTAGTAACGTTGGTGCACACGATTCAACAAGTGTAATGAATAGATTCCTTGCATTATGTGGTAAAGAAGCAATCATTTGTGTTGCTGCTGGTAACGAAGCAGACCAACCAATTGCTTTGACAGCAAAATTTGATAAAGCTGATTCTACAGTTCAGACCTTTATCCGCCCAATGATGGAAGGTGAATACAAAACACCAAGCAAGACTTATTATAATCTTCGTAATGGTCAAATTTGTGCTTATAGCAATAACGCAGACGAATTTGAATTGCAGATTGTAGTAACAAATGCTGCACGCGACAATAAAGTTGCAGTACGTATTCCTGTAGCAACAAATACAAATGGACAGCCAGTTACCTATTCTTCTGGTGGCGAATATGCAATCACAGGAGCTGTTGTAAATTCTACTTTTGCAAAAGCATTTAATGGTTATATCAGTGCAGCGTCTATCAAAGACCAAGAAACTGGCCGTTATTATGTACTTGCACAGTTCTTGACAAGCGATAATCAAACAACTAATAAAGATGGTAATTATAAGTTAGGCTTGATTATCAAGAGCAAGAAAGCAGGACAACGAGTAGATGTATATGGCGATGCTCAGTTTGTTTATTTTGACGATTATGATCAGAAAGACTGGGTAAAAGGTTCTCGCAATGGATCTATCAGCGATATGGCATGTGCAGCCAACGTAATAAGTGTTGGTAGTTACAACGTTCGTAACCATTGGCCTTCGTTAGATGGTTATGTTTACGGTTATAACAAAAAGGGACAGAACGATGATTTCCCTGCAGGCGAAGTATCTCGTTTCTCTTCATATGGAACATTAGCTGATGGTAGAAACTTGCCAGATATCTGTGCTCCTGGAGCATCTGTTGTATCTTCAGTTAATACATATTGTGTAACTAACCCAACAATGGGTTATACTAATGCTGCATTGCAAGCTAAGTTTGATCAAGGTGGAAAGACATATTTCTGGCATCAATCGCTCGGAACTTCAATGGCAACTCCTGTTGTAGCTGGTGCTATTGCACTTTGGTTGGAAGCTAATCCTAACTTAACTTATAAAGATGTAGTTCGCATTATTAAGGAAACTGCAGTAAAAGATAATTATGTAACAAGCACAGGCGACCCTGTACAATGGGGTGCTGGTAAGTTTGATGCTTATGCTGGTTTAAAGCAAGTATTACTTGAGAAGAATACAAGTGGTATACAAGGTGTGAAAACAGAACAAAAAGAATTGCCAATTCTCAACATGACAGGCAGCCGTTCTTTCACAGTTTTCCTTGCAAACGCTAAGCAATTAAATGTACGTGCTTATAATCTCTCTGGCCAGTTGGTACAGTCGCATGTAGCCAAAGGTAATGAAACTAACATTGATGCTTCTTCATGGGAGAAAGGAGTTTACCTTATTCAAGTGAACGGAAGCCCAGCACAACGAATTATTATTTATTAAAATATGAAGAATAAATTAAGTTTCTTAGCATCAGTTCTTTTGGTTCTGATGGCGATGATTGTAAATCCGCTCAAAGCACATGCGCAAAGCGAGGAACCAATCATAAGTTTTCATACAAATATTTATGAAAAGGCGCAAAGTTCTGGCATTACGCCAAGTGTTTCATTTGTTCTTGGTTCATCAGATGGCAAGCAGATAGTAAATATCGACTGCGGTGCTGGTGAAGAAGAATTCGAAGTAGATGAAGCTCAATTAAAGGAAGACCAATCTATTAAGGGTTCACTTTATACAGGACAAGTTTCAAAAGAAGGTTGGGTAAAAATTTATGGCGACCCCAATAAGATTTACTATTTCAATGCTTCTGGAAACGAAATTGATGAGATTAAGTTCAGCAGTAAGTTGAAACTTCGAATTCTTAATTTGGAGCACAACGTATTGAACGCTCTCAACATAGATGCTTTAAAGACCCTAAGTATTATCTATTTGCAGGATAACCCATTCACAAAGGCAACTCCTTTGATGATTGGTTCTATGCCAAACTTATTGGTATTAGAAATTGCACAGATTGGTCATATCTCATCTAACTTCTCACTCCGCAATTTCCCTGCAATTCGTTCATTCGACGCTTATCACACTTTAGGCTTGACTTCTGTAGACCCAACTGGTTGCCCTAATTTGCAACGTTTGAGTCTTGATATGACTAATGTATCTTCTGTAGATCTTACTAAGAACCCTGAATTGCAGGTTTTGAATGTCAGCGATTCACGTATTAAATCACTCGATCTAAGTAAGAACCCAAAGATAAGAGAACTTTATATTTCTCATTCTTCTGGTACTGTAAATACTGACGTTAAGTTTGAACAAATAGACATTTCACATTGTCCTGAACTCTATTATTTCTTTTGTAGTGGTAACAGATTCAAGACACTTGATATTAGTAAGAATCCAAAACTCTTTACTTTCGCTTGCGACGATAACCTCTTGCGTTCTCTTGATGTAAGTAAGAACCCAGACCTTTACAGTGTAAACGTTCGTAATAATTATATGGACTTTGCAACATTGCCTTGGCCTGGAAACTGGTTCGAATATTATCATGCACAGCATGAAATGGAATTGAACGATACTTATAAAGTTGGCGATGTTATCGACCTTAGCCATCGTGTATTGCGTCAAGGTACAACAACCAATGGTATTCTTTTCAGAGTTCCAAAGGAAGATCCAACAAAGCCTGTTGAGTTAGACAATACATATTATAAGTATGAAAACGGAAAGGTAACTTTGTTGAAAGCTCTTTCAGACCAAGTGTTCCTTCAGTTTACTAATACTGTATTAAAAGATTATCCAATCCGCACCGAGAATTTCAGCATTAGAACTGCCGAAAACTTTGGTAAGGATATTAAGGCTGTTGAATTAACAAGTCTTGGTTCAGCTGGTGCTCCTGTTAAGATGTCAATAGGTGTTATTGGTGCTACTGAAGCTTCTCCTGTTACTATTAAGGTTGATTTGGGAGATGGTAATCTTACTCCAATAGCAATTAAGTCAGAACGTCCTACAGTTGCAAACATTGATACACAGCGTAAAGGTTCTGGAAACATAATTGTTTACGTACCACAAGACCGTTATGTATCGTCTTTAGAAACTGATAATTTGCCTATTGATAATATCGATCTTACTGGATTAAATCAATTGCGTGTACTCTCTTTGAAGAATGCTGGTTTGAGAAATATTGACCTCAGCTACAACAATAAACTTGAAAAGCTTGACCTTTCAGGTAACATGCTTACACGCCTCACATTGAAAGGCCCATCATCTTATTTCTATAAGAGCTTGTTGACAGACATCAACTTAAGCAACAACCAATTGGAAAGCTATGAATTTGATGATTTCTATGCTGTTCGTAAGTTTGATATAAGCAATAATAAGATGGTTAAATTAGATGTATCTGATGCAGATAACCTTCGTTCGCTCAATATTTCTAATAATGCTTTCACACGCTTGTTGCTTAATCATAGTGAACTCTTAGAGCGCTTAGATGCTTCTAACAACCAATTGACTGAAATTAAGATTCCGCCAGTTGCTCCTATGGCTTATTTAAATGTAAGCGGCAATAAGTTTACATTGGCTAATATGCCTGCAGATTTCGGATTAGAAGGTGCAAACTTTATCTATGCTCCACAGCAAGTTCTCGAAATCTCAGAATCTTCTCCAGGTATCGACCTTTCTGAGCAATTCATCACAAAGAAGGGTGCAACAACACAATATGTATGGAAGAAAGCAAATGGCGACAGATTACAGGAAGGCACAGATTATACTATAAATAATGGTGCTGCTAAATTCCTAAATTTAAGTGTTGGTAAGATTTATTGTGAGATGACTCATGCTGCTTATCCTGCATTTACAGGTGCAAATGTGTTTAAAACAACGCTTGTGCAACCTATTGCTATGCCTCAATACGAATTGGCATCTTTCACAACTGTAAATGCAGTAGATAGCGTTGAACTTTCTATGGCAAGTCCAGTTAAGGGTACATCTGTTTATTTCGAATGGAATGCTGATGGTAATGTTACTCAGTATACATTGGATACTTCTTACAAAATCTTTAGAGCTAAATCGAAAGCAAATACCAAGGTACGTGTTCTTGTTGCTAACGAACAAGATAAACTCTCAGTATTTAGTATTTCACACGCTAAGATTGGCGAAACTGACTTCACTGGTTTGAAAGATGCTCGCACCATTACAATTGATGATGCTGGATTGAAATCGGTTAATCTCCCTGCTTCTTCTGCACTAACACAGTTGAATCTCAGTGGAAACGAATTAACAGAACTTGATTTATCGAAGTTCCCGAACCTCTACTTCCTCTCTTTGAATGAAAATAAGCTGAAGACTTTCGATTTGTCGAAGGCTAAGAAGCTCGGTCTTGCACTACTTTCAGGTAACAATATGAAAGAAATTAAGATAGATAATCCAAATCTTTGGAATCTCGACTTGAGCAAAAATGCTTTTGAAAGCGTTTCTCTCGACAATGCTCCTGCTTTGGAACAACTTTGGTTGAACGATAATAAACTTACAAAGGTTGATATTTCTAAGAATACAAAACTCACCGTATTGAATCTTGTTAAGAACAAATTAAGATTCTCTACAATGCCAATAGCAGTAGATAGCGATGGTAAGAGCAAGTTCTATAAGTATTCTTACAACCTACAAGAACCTCTCGATGTGAAGAGCGTTAATGGTAAGGTAGACTTAAGTTCTGAAGCTATAGTTGATGGTGAACCTACAACATTCCGTTGGTTTGTTGACCGTATCAATGTTATTGATGGTGAACCACAAGGTGAAGAGTTAGAAGCTGACGAGTTCTCTATTGTAAATGGTGTTACTACGCTAAAATTAACAAAGGCTGCTAACAACCTTGTTTGTTTGATGCGTAATACTCGTTTGCCTAATCTCTACCAAATAACCAACTATATTACCTTCGATCCAAATCCAGCTGGTATTGATGGCGTTAATGCTGACGATGTAACAATACAGCTTGTAAATGGTGGAATTACAGTTCTTGGTGCAAAGAATAGCATCCTCGCTGTTTATACTATCGATGGTAAGTTAGCTTATCAAAACAAATTGGCTGATAACGAAACACATGTTTCTCTATCTGCTGGTACTTATGTTGTACGTGTTGGTAATAAGGTAACAAAGGTGAATGTTAGATAAAAGAGATTTTATAATTCTCAGATAAAGAAAGAGTACTTATCCTACAGGGTAAGTACTCTTTTTCTTTTTGCGAGGTTTAAATTTATTAAGTGTTTAGAACAAAGTAAATAGAACTCAAAATATATTAAATACAACTTACTTTAAACCTTATATAAGAAAGGTACTTTCTTTTTAAAAATGGGTAAGTCTATACTTCTCTTATCTTTGGAATTTTAGACTTACTTTTTACCCATTTATTTGTTGCCATATTTTTTTTATTATAAAATAAAAATTTATAATAATAATTTGTTGATTTTATTATTATAATTTTTTATTTTGTAATTATAAATTTTCAGCCCCCTATATTAACTGATAATGCAAAGATAACTTTTTATATTAAACAGCGTGTTTGCAGAAATAAATAAAATTAGCTACTATTTATTGTATAATGATAAAAAAGAAGTGTTTTTGCAAAAAAACACTTCAAAAATTTTGGTTAATTAAAATAATTTCCCTAAAATTGCATTTAGAAATACAGTTCAAACGTTCTGTTTTAAGTCTAGTATAATGAAATTTTGGAACATCCATAGGTAAAGAAAGTACAAAGTAAAAGAAATATTATCCTAACGAATCGTTAAGTCTATTTCTTCTATTAGAAATCTCTATCTTTGATTGTCATAAAGAAGTGCCTTAAGTAGCCAGATATCAGTCTCTGAATTAAAAAATCAGATAGACACAATATATTATTCACTAACCAAATAAAATTATGATGGAAAAAAGCAGTATTTATCAATGGAGTGTTGGCTCTCTCTAATTCCCCTATTGCCAACAAGGAAATAGAAGAAGTATATTGAGGAATATGGAGGAGTAACCTCTCGTGAAATTACTTTGACAAAGGGAAAATGGTTTATAAATCTAACCTATGTCGGTAATGTGGAATCAGCCACAATCTATATGGTTTTGAAAGAATTTATAAGTTCAAAAGAAATAAGATGAGGAAAAAGTTACTTTTTCTTGTACCGAAGAGTAGCAGACTTTCTTACGAAACAGAACTGCTTTCAAGTGATTGGCAAATCTTTTTGCTCGGATTTTTTTGCAAGAATGTTAAAATAGAGTTATAGTAATATGAATAAGCGTGTATATTAACACGTTATTGTCTAATTTAATACTAAAAGCTATGGAAAAGAAAATTAAATTTTTATTCCTATTGCTTTGCTGTTTGATTAATTCACCAGCAATAGCACAACAAATGCGTGATGTCTCAAGACAGGAAGCCTTATCCATTGTCAAGATGTGTTTTAATGAACAAGATGTGGATTACTACCTCTGTGATGACCCTGTTCTTAATGTAATGAGTGAAGGCGAAAAACTCACTTTCCTGCAGAGCAATGCATGGATATTTTTCGTTGATGCAGAACCAATGAAGGGTTGGGAACATGATTGTTACATCTTTAGTATTGCAAAGAAGATAGGGAAATACCAATCTCCCGCACCTCTATCGACGAAATTCCGTCTTCCACCTATGGGGAACTTCTCTCCATTAGAAGTAAAAAATCGTTATGGAGTACGAGCATTTCAAAAACCTTATGTGAAAAAAGCGACACTTACCAATGAGGTTAAAAGTGCTGCAGGACACACTTATGCAGTAATTCTCAGTGGCGGACATAATAAGTATTCTAACTACGAGCGTTACTGGAATGACTGTTCTTTCGTCTACCAAACATTGGTAAATAAATATGGTGTCCCCAAAAATAACATCGCAGTAGTAATGTCTGATGGAACAAACCCAGCAGAAGACATGCATCTAACGACAGGAGGTTACAAATCTTCTCCATTGGACTTGGATTATGATGGGCGTCCGGACATACAATATGCTGCCACGCATGCCAATGTAAAGAATGTTCTTTCCAACTTTTCACAAAGAATAGAGAAAGATGATCATCTTTTCTTTTATGTGATAGACCATGGTGGCACAAGAGACAAAAATAATCAGTCATACATCTGTTTGTGGAATGAGGAAAAACTGCACGACTATGAACTTGCAGATTGGCTTCGTCCTTTTAATGATAAACAGGTTTATGTAAATGCTGTATTAGGGCAGTGTTTTTCGGGTGGTTTTGTGGAGGAATTAACTAATGTTGGTTGCGTTGTGGCAACAGCTTCTGAAAGCGACAAATCATCATATAGCTGTCGTGATATTCCTTACGATGAGTTTGTGTATCATTGGACTTCTGCCATAAATGGGGAAGATGCTTTTGGAAAGCTAGTGTCTTCTGATGTTGATAACAACAATAAGGTAACAATGGAAGAAGCTTTTATGTATGCCAAACAGAAAGATCGTGCACCGGAGCATCCTCAATACAAATCTAATCCTATATCCGTTGGAGAGGATTTAGCTTTCAACAACTTACCAGAAGCTGTGGATCTTTATATTAAAGACAATGATGAAGATACAGGAAAAGAACCCAATACATCTACAGATATATTTTGGAATAGTCCTGATATCTGGGTGAGAAACCAAGAAGATGGTATCAAAAATCAAACATATGAGAATCCTTATTTTTCAAAAGATCATGAAATAGCATATATTTATGTCAGAGTCAGAAATCGTGGTAAGGAGAATTATAAAGGCGGTCAATATCTTCATGTATATTGGGCCAAAGCTTCAACAGGCTTTTCTACAAATGCTTGGCAAGGAGAAGAACTTTATAATGGTCTTGTGTCTGGAGAACATCTCAGAACTGAAACACTTACGAATATCAATGCGGGAGGCGATGAAATATTTATGATAAAATGGCTTCTCCCTGATAAATTTATGGGAACTTCGGATGATAATAATACAGAAAAACATCATTTCTGCCTGCTGGCTCGAATCACAAGCTCTCACCTTGATGATCTCAAAACGGGAGAGCATGGCTTAAGCAAATTACAGGAAATTGTTGATAATCAAATTAAAGTCCTGAATAGCAGCAAAATTACTCAGAAAAATGTCTCTATAATTTCTAAAGAAAGTCATACGGTAAATACAATCGTTTTTGTACGAAATATCTACAAGAATAATCATAAATATTCTCTTGAAATACGACCTCATACACCTGCAGATAAAGTACTCCTTTCTAAAGCAAGATTAAAGATGGAAATGACATCACCTATATATGAGGCATGGAAACGTGGAGGATGTAAGGCAAGGAGCATAGCCTACACTCCTACAATAACCCCCCAAAAAATAGAGTTCAATTCATGGGATAGTCGTTTAGAAGACATTTGTATGAATGGATCGGATTTTGAAAAGGTAAAGATAAATATCGATTTCAAAACTCCAGTAATAAAATCTGGTGAATCATATACATTCGATTTGATTCAAAAAGACGAGCAGGGCAATATTGTTGGTGGAGAAACTTTTGTTGTGGAAGCTCCTACGCTTAGCCATAAGCCGATTGATATTGTGCCAATTGAAATCGGAAGAGGAAAATATGAACTTTCAGCAGATTGGCAAGGAATGGACTACTCTGCCAATTGGACAAACAGAAGTGGCGAAAACATAGGAGAGGGTAATAAGGTTAGAGTAATTCCGACATCAAAGAACAATGAATTCTCCGTTACCATCCATTCTTCTCAAGGTGAAATGGCACATGGAAGTATTGTATTGGAATGCAAAACAGGATTAAAATCAATCACCCCAACATTGGTTAATGATTTTATAGATGTTGAGTTACAGAATCCTGTTGACTCAAAAGATGCCATGCTTCAAGTAAGTGGTCTGGCACAAGGAACAATTCTGTTGACTAAGAATATTCCTATTGGAGCAAAAAAAATGCAGCTTAATACAACCTCTTTATCAAGTGGCATCTATGTACTAACATATTCTGTAGATGGTCAAATTGTTGACAGTAGGAAGTTCAGCAAGAAATAGTAAATTTTATTTTTGGCAACAAGAGAATAACTTTCTCTTGTTGCCGTTTTACTTACAATCTAAAATATTATACCATCATGAAAAGAATAATACTTTTGTCGTTGTCTCTTGTATTGGTTTATTCACAAAAGATGTGGGGACAAGCCTCTTTCTTTGATGCTCACGTGAGCAAGTATGGAGAGCTGGAGCAAGTATTGGGTGATAAATGGGACAAGATAGATTCGCTGGTCGTGCACGGTCCGATTAATAAAGACGATTTCAAAATCATGTGGAAATGTAGTTTTGAGGGAAAACTCACGGTGTTGAACTTGGAGGATACTCAGATAGAAGGACGAAAAATTCCAGATTGTGCACTATTTAACTATGAAAAACAGGATGCAACGACTTCTGTGCATTTGAATATTAGAAAAATTATCCTTCCTGACAATCTTGAGGAAATCGGCAAATATGCTTTTATGAAGATGAAATTAGAAGAGATAAATTTTCCACAAAATCTTAGAAAAATAGGACGAGCGGCTTTTGGCAATTGCCATTGGTTCAAGACCAATCCCGTGATACCTGAAGGGGTGACAGAACTTCCTGCTAGATGTTTTATGAATTGCCAATGTTTTGACAAAGTAACATTGCCAACTTCACTGAAAATTATTTCGGATGACTGTTTCTATAATACAAGAGTAGCTGAAGTTAATTTCCCTGAAGGCTTGGACAGTATTGGTAATGGTGCATTTTATGCCTCTGATTTGAAGATAGCAGACTTGCCTAATTCTATAACTAAAATTGCATCACTCACTTTCTCTATGTGTGACAGATTGCGTTATATACATATTCCTGAAAATGGATATATTGATTATATCCCCAATTATTTTGCAGCCTATGATGACTCTTTAGAGAGAGTTGATATTCCTAATACTATAAAAAAAGTCGGAACTTGTGCTTTTGATTCAAATCGCATGCTTAAAGACATTAAACTACCAAATGGTTTGACATACATAGAACAAAATGCCTTTTATAAATGTGCATTTGACTCAATTGTTTTTCCAGTCTCACTTGAGTATTTAGGTGGGGGAAGTGGTGCATATTGGGAACACATAAAGAAGATATATTCTCTTGCCCCCACCCCTCCTTATTGTGCAGAGGACTTAATAAACCGAGGAAAGGGACCCTTCCACGGTCTCACTCCCAACAATATTCCCGTTTACGTTCCCATCGGTTCAGGCGAAAAGTATCGTGAGGCTTTCGG
>ERZ772956.476-NODE-476-length-30125-cov-5.095710_pt1 | contig 30125 bp, 22 predicted proteins | sample MGYA00580683_ERZ772956 | MGnify/ENA primary metagenome ERZ772956 (study PRJEB29015, sample SAMEA2738077) | human oral metagenome | biome: human oral; feature: human-associated habitat; material: saliva | place: China | collected 2212 ... | reverse complement strand
CTTACCGCTTGGCTATACCCCAAAACTTGAAAGCACCCGAATTGTATAGAAAATTTTTGAAAAAGCAAATTTTTTGTCAAAAAATTTTTGAAATAATTTTTCTTGGAAATTTTTATAAATTTATTACAATAAAAAATAAAATTGTCAATAGTAAAAAATTTTGAAATATCTGAATTTTTGCAAATTCGAAAAAAATATGATATCTTGCAGGGGTATTTCGTAACCTTTTATAAAATGACTTCTTTGAAAACTAATATTTCTTCCAGAATGAAACGAATAGTGCAGATTTTATCGGTACTTTTTGCGTGTTCTGCGATTTTTTTGTGGAACGCATTTGCGGATGAGTCAGCAGAAAATGGGGCTGCAACGGGTTCTGGTACAGCCGAATCGACTGGTACTGTTTCGACTGGTGTGGTATTCGTTGGGCCTACTGAACCAGCAAAAATGAACTCTTGGACTGTAAGTCCGACTGATGATTGGATTTACACTACACATTCCTCTGGGTATGAGACACCAGAATATAAGCAAAATGTGATTGATTCTGATAGTTTTTGGGATCCTGATAATGATTCTGATTATCACTTTGCTACGCCAGAAAATTCTACTTTTCAACTCATGGTAGGGCCAACTTCTGATCCAGCACTTGAATACGATGTTGACACAACACCAAAATCCATTCAGGTTGACGAAAAAGGTAAAACAGTAACAAGAAATATTATTAGTACTATTACAGGAAATCATCCACTGAAAGGTTCGTATTTGACTGATGAGGGAGATTTTGTTGTGATTGAAAATTCTGCACCTGATGGAACATATGAATTTACATATATCCTTTGTGCCAATGAAATTCCTGAAAAAATGGAATTTTCATGTACAGGTGCGAAAATTTTTGTAGAAATTAAAGAATATATGGAGCCCGATACCTCGTATTTGCGTGGTCATGATGATAAATTTTCAATTACACGACAAGAAGATTCCTCTTTCGATGAAATGACTTTTGAGATTGCTAAGGGTGTATCATTTTATGATCTGAATTACGGTACATACGAAGATATTGGCATTGAAAATGTTTCTACTACCCCCAATGAATCAGCTATACCAGCCGAATTGAAATGAAAAATTTCACTTGATGGTAAAACCTTGAAGCTTGCTGCATACAAATATCCAGCTGGAGAATATCGTATTCCATATACATTGTGTGGCAATTCACCAAAAGGGAAGCATGCATGTGAATCATTAGTGATTACATTGCAAGTTAATGTCCGAAAAGGTGAGGCAAAATACCATGCAGAAGCTCAGGCTGATTATATTACTATTGAGCGAATGGCTGATGAGGAAAATCCAGAAGTCGTCTATGATTTGATGGAAAATGATAAGATTGTGGATGAATTCGGATCAACACAGTCAGGCGAAAAGCATCGCATTACCCTCGGTAGCCTTCCAAGTAATCTTGAAGGAAGAGTTGTGGTAGAAGATAATAAATTAAAAATTTTGGGTGGTGGAAAAGACGACATATCAGGACAAGCTGATTATACATTTTGTGCAACAGTAAATGGGCAAGAATATTGTGAAAGCAGTTATTTCGTGATTTTTACAGAAACTTACATGGTTTGGGGAGCTCAACCACAAAATGATGTTGGCAGCATTACTCGTGACGAAAATATTGATTCTGAGCGTACAGAAATTGATATTCTCGCAAATGATCAGGTTCGTCGATCTTCCGGTCAACTTATCAAGGCGACCATGAAAAATTCTATTCCAACTCTTAAAGTAATTCCTGATGTTTTTCAAGGAAAGGCTTCATTGATGAATAATGGAAATCTTCAGATTGATCCAGGAAAATATCCGCAAGGAAGTTATCGATTTAAATATGAGCTTTGCCCAAAGCACACTACTGATTGTGAAATTGCGAATGTTAAAGTGGAAGTGTCAGTAAATAGTGTACCAACAAATCCACCAACAAATCCACCAACAAATCCACCAACAAATCCACCAACAAATCCACCAACCACTTCATTTATTAAATGACCAGGAGCTGGTGGGGCTGCGCCAGACGCACCATCACCAGAACTTCCCGAAGGGCATGTGCCTATTCTATACGCACCAAACGTAGAAGGAAAATGTTATTCAGCCATCAAAAATCTCGACGATCCAAAATTGCTCGCATATTACAGCAAATTACAGGTCAATAATCTGCGTAATGTGCATCGCCCGCTTTCTCGCGTAGAATTTCTGAAACTCGTACTGAACGCAACTTCTGTTTCTCTCGAAAACGAAGATATCACCACTTTGAAAAATTTTGAAGATTTGGATATGAATGCTTGGTATGCAAAATATGTTGCATACGCGCTTCATACTGGTGGTTTGCATGGTCAGGATTCGTACGACAAAAATGGAAAACAACGATTTGATGCTGATGGAAATCCACTTAAAATTTTCCGCCCAGATGATCAGATTTCTCGTGGTGAAGCAGCTAAAATTCTTGGAGAATTTACTCGAAAAATTGGCGAAAAACTTCCAAGTGGAGATGAAATTTCTTCATTTGAGGATGTAAAACAAGATACGCCACTTGCGCGCTATGTGCAATATGCATATAATAAGTGTTTACTTCATGGTCGCAACACGATTGATGGCGAACCGATTGGTGGAAAACCACGACTTTTCGAACCATATTCGTATATATCGCTTGCGGAAACAGCAAAAGTTCTCTACAATATCACACATTTTCAGGAAATTATTTCTTCGGTGATGAAACCAGTTCAGAATATTTTTGAAAATGTAAAAACTTTGGACAATCCTCAAAAAGAAGCGCTTCAACCAGAAATTTCGACTGGTGAAACGACTTTGAAAATCTCGGATCTTCTCAAATAATAAAAATTCCCATTTTGGGAGTTTTTATTTTCCAAAAATTGCATTTTCTGGCGAGAATTTTTGCTTGATTTTTTTAAAATTTTTCATACAATATTCGCGGAATTATCCTAAATTTTATGGCTTTTACACTAGATAGAACAGAAGCAGCGAAACGGCTGGGGGTATCGACGCGCACCGTAGATCGACACATTCAGTCCAACCGAATCCGCACTCGTCGTATCGGTAAAAAAATGTTCCTGGAAGAGGATGATGTTGAGCTTTTACGCTCTGAGGATCCTGCTCGCAAGGCGGATGATTATGTCGTGATTCTCAATGAAGAACCTATGGAAACAGAACAAGAAATTCTTCCAACTCGCTACAATAAATCGCAAGAAATCAGTCCGGATGCCAAGATGGCATTGACGGAATTTTCACGCATTTATACTGATGCACAGGGTATTATTGCTAAAAAAGACGAAGTCATCAAAGATTTGTCGTACAAAGTTGGCAAGATGGAAACCGAGCTCGAAAATTCTATCAACGTTTCTGAATATCAGCGTACAGTCAATCTTTTGGAAAACGCTAAAAACAAAAGCGCCGAAGACGCGAGATTTTTTGGTGAGAAAATTTCTACGCTCGAAAAAGAAGTTCAGAAAAAAAATTCTTTCATCGTTGGAATGGTGATTCTTTTTGTTCTGGTAATTCTTTCGTCGTTTCTATTTTTCCTGTATAGTCGCTTCATGTAGGAGATTTTTTATTATTTATTTTTAAAAAATTTTTGTATGAAAAAATTCCAAACTCCAAAACGCGTGTTATTGAAACTTTCTGGCGAGGCGCTTCAATGAGAACAATGATACGGAATTGATCCAAATTTTCTCTCATATCTTGCCAAAAAAATTGTACATTTGGTGCAAAAAGAAAAACTGGAAATCGCGATTGTAGTCGGTGGGGGAAATATTTTTCGCGGAATTGAATTGGAAAAAGGAGGATTTGATCGTGCTACTGGCGATAACATGGGAATGCTCGCGACAATGATTAACGGAATTGCGATTGGTGAAGCAATAGAAGATGCGGGCGTGGATGTACGTGTGATGTCAGCGATTTCTGCACACAAGGTAGCGGAAGATTTCATCCAACGTCGTGCGCTTCGTCATCTCCAAAAATGACGTGTCGTGATTTGTGTGGGTGGTTCTGGAAATCCATTTTTTTCGACAGATTCTGCGGCAGTTTTGCGAGCGCTTGAATTGCAGTGTGATGCTGTTGTGAAAGCCACAAAGGTTGACGGAATTTATGACAAAGATCCCAAGAAACATTCTGATGCTGTTCGCTACGAGATACTTTCTCTTGAAGATGCCATCCAGAAAAATGTTCGTGTGATGGATCAGGCAGCTATTGCGCTCGCACACGACGAGTGTATGCCGATTTATGTTTGTCGAATTGAGGATGTTGACAAAATCAACACTGAAGAAATCGTTGGAACCTATGTTTGTACTGCAAAATACCAAAAAAAATAAAAGCATTTCGGTGCTTTTTATTTTTGATCAAATTTTGTAAAATTTTTCAACAATCCTAAAAAATCTTAAAAAATTTTGTACCAGAGTGAGAATTTTTCAAATATTCTAAATTGTGCAATATTTTTTCATTCTTGCAAGTCGAAATTGCCTTTTTATAATCAAATTATTTGGTTTTCTGATAAAAATTTGTATACTGAAAAAAATTTTTTATTGTACGATTTATGCAATCAAAAATCATTACGGGAGCCCTTTCTTTCTTACTTATATTTTTCTTGAGTGTGGGATTTTTTGCTGTTGTAAATGCACAAAATAACTCATTTACGCTTGAAGGAGAATTAACGCCACCAAAAACCTGGAAATGAGGAAATGTTGGACGCGTACTTTTTCAGAGAAGTGGCCTCAGTAACGCATTGCCACCGACTTTTAACCAAAGAGGAGAGTTAAATGGAGTTTTTTGGCTTGGCTCATCTGGCTGGGCAACTTTTGGCCACGGAGATGGCTCCGTAAAACCAAAAATTATTTGTCCGAACAATATTATTGAAACAACCGTACAAAACAAAAATGAGGTTTGTCATGTGACTGGTGCGGCTTGGAGCCCGAATGCTGGGTGGATTATTATGGGTTCTGGCGCGATTGGTGGCAATGCACAGGGCGTGTATTATAACCCAAATACGGCAAATCTTGAAGGATTTGGCTGGTCAAAAGGACTTGGTTGGGTTCCTGTTTTTACAGGCGTAAAATTTGATGATGAAAATCTCACGGGCTCAACGTTAATTGTTGGTGGTTGATCTACTCAGTCAGACAATTGGTACAAAGATCCGACTGGTGCTGGTGGTGCGAGCGTCAATTTTATCGGAAAAGTAGCGGTGATTGGAAATATTGCCGGAACCAAAGTTTTTCAGGTTGTAAACCAGAATCGGTATATCAATCAGAATGTTGGCTTTACATATTCAACTGTTCAACACGCCCCGCTTATCAATGAAATTCGTGGAAATGTAGCGCGCCTGACACGAAATGTGGCACCACATGCACATGTGACAGTTCCGAATACTTCCCAGCAGAATACTTTTTTATATAATAGTGACAAGGATTATTGTTTTGATTCTCCGACAGGGACTGGATGTAATGCGCTTCCGAATACACAAATTTTGCGATTTGATAGCCCGAGTGCGAATTATCGTAATGTAGAAACAATTATTGTGCAAGGAAGAGATGTTGTCATTAATAGTGATTTTAATAATTCTGGCAACGAAAATACTGAAGTTCCATCCGCCAATCGTATGAAGACGATTATCGTGCTCAAGGACTCCAATGGAGATGGTGGAAATGTCTATATTACGCGAAATGTGAAAAAAATTTATGCGTATATTGTGGCAGAGGGAAGTGTATTTTCTGGTGAGAAAAAAACCGATGGAACGGCTGATATTTATGTAGAAAATGGGGAATTTCATATTCCACAGCGCCAACTTTATATCAATGGGCTCGTGATTTCCAAAAATACTATTGGTGGCGTAGGAAAGGATTCTGCCTGCCCGATTCTCACGCTCGAATGTTCGCTTGGAACGAAAAAACCGCGAATTTATGATATGAGTTATTTCCGCACATATGATCCGAAAAAACCGGAACAAAACGCGATTCCTCAGGCTCGAAAAAATCTCGAATCTCACATCAAAAATGCAACACTCGTGATTGATTATAACAATAATATTCTTCTCAATCCTCCGATTGGTATCAAAAAATTTGAATAACTTTCTTTTTGCTTATTATGAAAAAAATTTCTCGTTTCCTCATACTATTTATCAGTGTCATTATATTGACACTTTCGAGTGCACTAGCTCAGGTAACGTATCCTGTTAATCCGCCATCTTTGACTGAATATCAAGGAGGATATTTCAAATTATACTTTGACAATATCTTCGGCCTCAATGGCGGAGCTTGTGCGCCAGGACAGGCATTGGTAGGATTTAATGCTACAGATACCAACCAGCGCGGAAAACCTATCTGTGCGACTCTCTCAGGTGCTGCATCAGCATTGACGGGTTCTCTTATGGGGGAAGACGGATATATTCCTATGTGGTCCAATAGCGGAACAACGCTCAAAAAAAGTATCTTGTTCCAGAATGCTCAGGGACAAGTAGGTTTGGGAACAAATAACCCAGCCAATAAACTTACTATCAGTGGAGTAGGCGATATTGGTGTACTTGGAAAAGCCAATCAAGGAGGAATTATGATTGAGTCCAACAATAACCCAACCTCTCCTCGTATGTTCATTGATGCTAACGAGATTCAGACGACTGACCGAGGGTCGGATCAATTTGGAGCACTCTCCATCAATCCATATGGAGGAACAGTGATTATCGGTGGATCGGATGGAGATATGGCCAAACATCAACATGCTAATTTTGTTTTTGAAAATGCACAGAATAATGGCCAAGTTCGCTTTTCCAATGAGGTAGCAGCCAACTACATTCAGTCAGGATATAGTGGAGCAATCAATAGTGCCAAAGATTTGCGATTCGGACCTGTTTGGACAGCGAAAACTTGGATGGCTATTACAAAAGACGGAAATATTGGTATTGATACAACAAAACCAGCCAATAAGCTCGCTATCACGAATCCAGGAGATATTGGAATGCTCTCTAATCCCACACAAGGAGGTATAGTGATTCAAGATCAAGAAGCTTACAATCGCGGAGCAAAGTTATATATTGATGCTGGTGAAATTCAGTCAGTTAAGGATGGTCGTCCAAATGCACTCTATCTCAACTCTTTTCTAGGAGATGTATTAATTGGTGGTGGAAATAGTGATAATACTGCTAGCCATACTGGTGCTGCATATATTTTCCATAATGCTACTGCTTCGGGTCAAATTCGATTTGATCGAGATGCCACAGCCAATTATATTCAATCAGGGTGGGAGAGTGTTGCAAATAGCGCGAAAGACTTAAGATTTTGACCTATTGGCACATCCAATAGCCATATGGTGCTTACTGCTTCTGGAAGCCTTGGTGTTGGGACGATGAATCCAAAAACGAAGCTTGATGTCGCTGGAAAAGTTCGTATCGCTGATGGTTCTCAGGGTTCTGGAAAATTGCTCGTGTCTGACAACGATGGTATTGCTCGTTGGGCAGCCGCTTCTACACTTGGCATCGGTTCTGGTAGCAATCCAAATGATTGTAGTGCTACGAGCAAAGTCGTGAATGGACATTCATACCCAGTTGCGGCCCTTACTAATGGGAATAATTATATGTCCGTATTTGTCGAGAGCATCACTAATGGACGCCGTCAGTGGTCGCAAGAATTCTTGTGTACAAAGGGAAATCTTGGTGCGCTCGGTGGAGAGCGTTCGCAACTTTTCTGTAATAATGGATATACCTCCAATGGAACGGCATGTATTCAGCCGTCAGCGGATGCTGCAACCAATTGTAGTGCAACCAATATGACCATCAATGGGAAAACATATGCTGTTCCAAGCATCAAGCACAATTTTTCTGCGGTAGTCCATACTCATCAATCTATTGCTAATGGTACAGAAAATTACAAGCAAACATTTGTATGTAATAATGGAACGGTGCAAGCGAGTGGTCCAGAAGAGAAAATTTCTCAGACATGTAACGCTGGATATTCATGGAATGGAAGTCAGTGTGTGGCTGGTGGTGACCCTCAGATTAGTGATATTTTCAAAGATACGAGTTGTAATACGGCCAATATTCGGGTCGTGACGATCGCACCTGGTGTGGATAAAATCCCAGAAAATCTCAACGCTGATACGATGTACAAGCTCTCCTCTGGTACCTATGAGATTACCAAGAAAATTAACATGAATACATGTAGTGCTATCGTCGGGGAGAGCAATACCAAAACAACGATTCAGTACGCTGGCCTCTCGTTCGGGACGGAAGATCTCATCAGTATCGAGAAGTCCAATGCTGTTGTCTCTGATGTGAAAATCACCGGAACAAAGGCCGGGGCTGGTACGGTAGCCAATCTCATCAAGGCGTCAGGATATATCTCCAAAGTGATCATTCAGAAATCGAATCTGGAAAATGCAACACGATCAGGAATTGACTTTAACAATGTATCAAATAGTAAAATAGATAAGGTGGAGATAAAAGAAATCAAGAGTACTTCAAATGCAGTACATGGAATTCAACTAAGTAATAGTAATAATAATACCCTTACAAATATTACCATATCAAATATTTCTTCTTCTTCTTCTGATTTTTCTTCTTCTTACGGAATTTCTCTGAGTGGTAGTAGTAACACTTTGACTCATATTACCATATCAAATATTTCTTCTTCTTCTTCTTCTTTCGGAATTTATCTGGCTGGTAGTAGTAGTAACACTTTGACTCATATTACCATATCAAATATTTCTTCTTCTGCTTATTCTTACGGAATTATTCTGAATAGTAGTAGTAGTAACACTTTAACTCATATTACCATATCAAATATTTCTTCTTCTTCTTATTCTTCTTCTTACGGAATTTCTCTGAATAATAGTAGTAGTAACACTTTTACTAATATTACCATATCAAATATTTCTTCTCCTTCTTCTTCTTCTTACGGAATTTCTCTGGGTAGTAGTAGTAGTAACACTTTTACTAATATTACCATATCAAATATTTCTTCTTCTCCTTCTTCCGGAATTCGTTTTGGCTCTGACAACAATACTCTTTCAAATGCAAGTATTTCATATAGTAAGCATCATGGAATAGTTGTGGAGAATGGAAAAACAAATAACACCCTCCGCAATGTTTTGGTTTACAAAAATTGACAGGCTGGTATTCAGGTGGATGGCTCCAACACGACATTTTCCAATGTCTATTCATATGCCAATGGTGGTGCAGGCATAGCGGGGAATGGTGGTTCCAACTTCTACTATGACAAGCTCGTGATATTTGGAAACGCTGGTGGCAACACGGTTGGTCCGCTCAAACCAGGGCTCGCAAGTCACTGGCTCGGTGGCTTCAATAATGGCGTTCTCACGACGACTGGAACATTTGGTGCTGCGTGGGCGATTGCTCCGACCAATGTGACAGGATTTAACATCAATACGGTTGGCGCGCAGACAGGACTGACTTGGCCTGCGACGGTGAACTGGACATTTGGTGCGAACATTCCCAAGCAGATGGCGCCGGTGATCGCGTCAGATTGTACGCTTTCGGCGACTTCTACGACCAAGTGTCGCCCAACTTTTGGTGGTACGACGACCTATAACGCTGCCAAAAAAATCGGTGAACGATAAAAATTTTGAAACTCTGGAAATCTGAAAAATTTCAACTAAAAATTTCGGATTTCCAAGATTCTTTTGTTAGACTTTAATATATTTTTATGAAAAAATTTTTCCTCCTTATCGGACTTTTTCTCATTGCGTCGTGCAATGTCGGTAATACACAACACCCTGCACCGGTTCCATCAGAAAATAAATCTGAAACGCAAACCGCACAAACGACTGAAACGCAGAAAACTTTTTCTGATGCGGTTGGTGAGCAGATCTCGGCGGATCCAGGTTATGCGCAGTGTATCGCAACTTCCAAGATAACTTGCGGAACGAATTTTATTAATAGTTACGCAGTGAATAATTCGAGTACGGAAATTTGTGGACAATTCGCAGATGAATCGCTTCAAATCGCATGTCGTGAAATGGTAATCACGGAAACTGCCAAAAAAACACTCGATCATGAGCGTTGTAATGAACTCGCTGATCAAAGCAAAAAAGCCCTTTGTATTCAATCTGTGGTTCTTGCCAAGGGTATCAAAAATAGCGATCCAACGGTTTGTAGCAATTATGTACTTTCTGACCAAGATACTGACTCGCTCGAAAACCTCAAAGATCGCTGTGTGGTACATATCATTGACCAGCTCGAACCGACAGAAAAAACGAAAGGACTCTGTGGTTTGATTGTTTCTAATGATTTGAAGGCATCGTGCGAAGCTCGGATTCAGGAATTTATCGATTTTGCGAAAGAAAATCCTGTAAATGCAGAAACTCCTGTTAAATAATTATAAAATCCCAAATCGGGATTTTATTTTGCAAAAAATTTTTTGGAAATTTTAAAATTACGAAAAATTTTGAAAAATTCTGAAAAAGAAAAAATCTCCTTTTGGGAGATTTTATTCGAGAGAATCGACTACGACAAATTCTTTGCGAGTAGATTTTTCTGTTCCGTCAACATAACGAACAGTGAGTGTTACGGTATGTTTTCCAGATTTCGCAAAAGTATGAGAAACCTGATATCCATGGCTTACAGGCGTGTTATCGCCAAAATTCCAGAGATAATCTTCGATTTCGCCAGTTGTACCCGTTGCCTCAAAATCTACAGGAGAATTTTTGATGCCAGGCGAAAGACTGGTTGTGAAATTGAGATTTTTCGGAGTATCCTTGAGGACTACAACTTGCTTCGCTGTGGCTTGTTGACCATTCGCATCAATAATTGTCACAGTGATAGTTTTTTCACCAGGTGTCATGTACTGATATGTCTGGATTGCATCACCCTGTGCTGGCGCTCGTCCTTCACCAAAGTCATAAATAAATTTGATAATTTCAGAATACTCAGAATGTGACTGCGAAGCATCCGCTGTTACGCGTGCCGGCACATAGTCGGAAGAAGAGTTAATTTTGAGTACTGCATACAAATCTTTTCTTTCAAGATCGAGAAGTATAGTATCAGTTGTAACTCTTGTGTCGTCGTCGCGTCCCGTTTTGATACTTTTTTCAAAAGTGTATTCTGCCACGATATTATAACGCCCTGCACGAGTAACATCAATCTCTATTTTTGTACCATCTCTTTTCTCAGATTCTTCATTTTCTGTAATTGTCCAATTCACATCCTTGAGAACATAACCAGGATTATCAGAGATAACATCTCGCGCATCCAAGAAAATTTTTTCTGGCGGTGTGATATCTTTGATTACATACGCACGTGATTTGAGGTCATATGTGCTTTCTGGATTGAGGAGTTTTCCTGATTTGTCAGTGATTTTAAGATGGCGCTCAAGTCCAAGTGGCGCATCAATTTGGAAATTTTTGGAAACTTTTTTGGATTGCCCACCAATGAGATTTACGGTCGCTTCGATCGTGAATTGTCCGTATGAAGTGAAATTGTGTGAGCATGAAACGCCTTTTCGGTTTGTACAAATAGTGGAACTGCCATTGAGTTTCCAGTCAATCGAAATAATGGTATCTTGGTCGCTCGTGATATCTTCGAGGCGGAAAATATATTCTTTTGGATTCGTCGGATTTTGCGTTACGATGATATTTCCATCGCCATTTTTAACATCAGAATTTTGAATAATAAAACTTCGACTGTATGTGATTTTTTTTGAATTATTATCCAAATAAAAATGCAAAATTACAGGCGTATCGGTCGGGGAAATAGAAATATAATTTTCTGTAATAACTTTTTCTTGATTGTCATCATACTGCCAAGTTGGTGTCCCGAGCTGACGAAGTGCTGATGCATCGTACGTTCGCATTAGTTTTCCGTCTTTATTTTCTTGTTCGGTGATTTTCATGAGTCCACGGATTTGTACCTGTTCAAGCGGAATATTCACAGTTTCTGTTTTTCCTGAATAGTCCGTCACAGTGTACCTTCCAGAAGGGTTATAATTTTTGAGTTTATCAAAAGTACAGATAATATCAGATTCGTTCACTGGGTCGCCACCTTTCACAATCGATGTGCCATCCGCACAAATGGCGCCATCAAAATTGATTTCGTAATTTTCAATCTTGATCCCATTTCTTTTGGCAAGCGTCTTGGCGTTATCACTGATATTGTATCGAAGTGTAATTGGCCCAATCAGTGTACTGAGATTTGTTATCTGTGCGTATGGTTTCATTTTCTCGTTATTGAACATATCGTTGTCATAGACGAGAATATTTCCGTTTGGATTGGCAAAATTCGCGGCTTGAAGTTGCGCGAACAAAAACGCCCAAAATCCCAAGATAGTGAAGAAAATAATTCCTGAAAAAGTTGCCACCAAGCCAAGCATCAATTTTTTTCGTTTTTGCTCTTTTGGCGTCCAAAATGCACGAAAAAGTGCTACGATGAAGACAATCGAAATAATCGTCGAGAGAATTCCGAAGCTGACATTGATGAGCCCAGAAAGCACATTGGCAACATCGCTCGGCAAAATCCCGAAAACGCTCACAAAAAAGCCAGCCTGATCAGGATTAAAGACGATATACGCCAAAAACATTCCCATAAAAATGAGAAATACCAAAAAGAGCGTTCCAATGAGCTTTAAAATAGTCGCTGTTGACATTGGTTCGCGTGGTTTTTTCGGCGGTTTTGGCTCTGGTGGCATACCATTCGCCGTCACAGGATTTACTGGATTTTGATTCGTGCTTTCATTATTCGCGAGAATCTGATCCAGAAGGGAAGGAGAATTATTATTTTCCATACAAAATAATTATTTTCGCTATTATACAGCATTTGCCTTCTTTCGTCAAAAAATTTCAGAAAAACGGCTTGATTTTTGCGTTTTTTTCGGAATAAAAAATGAAAAATAAAAACCCGATTTGGATTTTTATTTGAGCCATTCTGGGATGTTGTCATGCGGATTTTCTGACTCATCAGAATTTTGTGAATCCTCAGATTGTTCAGCAGATTTTTCAGATTTTTTGATAGCTTTGGAAGAGGATTTTTTTGGTTTTCGAGTTTTTTGCTCGATTTCTTTTTCTATTTTTTCTTCAAATTTTTTGGTAATATCGTCTGTTTCATTATTCAGATTTTCAGTGTTTTCTTCCGATTCTTCCGTATTTTCTAGCCAATCTTCCCGAGTTTTTGGAGAATTTTTGATCCAGTCAGGAATATCAACTGCCTCAGAATTTTCAGCATTATTTTCAGGATTTTCAGAAATTTCCTCAGTCGCATCGAACGAATTTTCCTCGTTCGTAGCTTCCAAATCCTTCGCCTGATCTACGAGCCAATCAGGAAGTGCAGCATTTTCTGTCGGAGGATTTTTATCAACATTTTCATCAATATTTTCTTCCTCGATTGCGGTGTTTTCGGCCGTATTTTCCGCTCCTGATTTGAGCCAATCTGGCAAATTATTTTCATTATCACTTTCACTAGATGTTGAAATTTCTGTTTCAGAAATATTTTCATAAATATTTTCTGCTTCAGAGTTTCCTCCACTGAGCCAGTCTGGAAGAGAACTTTCGCTGGCATTTTTTTGTGATGTATATGAGAAATTTTCGTTAATATCGCGAGGATTATTCGCAGGATTTTCCGCGATTTTTTCTTCTACGATTTCTTCTGTTTTCTCAGGATTTTCGGCAATTTCTGTATTTTCCGTTGGCGCTGCAAGCCAATCAGGCAATCCGCCTTCGGTGTTCGGAGTAGGTGTTTCCGAGAGAATATCTTCAGGATTTTCGGCGCTTGCTTCCGTTGCAGGTTTGAGCCAATCAGGCAATCCACCCGCATCAGCATTTTCCGTTGGCGCATTATTCTCAGAAATATTTTCAGGAATTTCTGTATTTTCTGCGGGCTTGAGCCAATCTGGAACGCCCCCATCAGTATTTTCGGAAATATTTTCAGTTACCGCTTCGCTCGCGCCAAGAGGATCATTCATCGCGATATCACTCGGCGGTGTGTACGATTTGAGCGGATCAACTTCTTCCACTTTGGTTTCTTCCAAAATAGTTTCAACCGATGGTTTTGGCGTTACGATTGCAATCGGTGTCGTATCCTCAGATTTTTTACCACTGAATTGATCGATGATAAAATCTTGGAAACCGAGATTTTCGTCAGTCGATTTAATTTTGTAAAAAATGAACAAACCAAGTACCACAAGTACGACTACGCCGATGATTCCCAAGAAAATCCAAAGAACCGTCCCGAGCGTACTGAGAATTCCGCTTGAAGATTTTTGTGTGTCTGTTGGTGGAGTTGTGTCAGAAATTTTTCCTTGATCCAAGATAAATTGCAACTGCTGATGAATCATCGATTTGTATTCATCGCTCAAATTGCTTGATGGTTCTTGTTGAATCAGCGCGAGCAATTCTTCGCCCAGTGTTTTGTTGGTTGCTCGGTCAGTTGGATGACTTGCAATTGCGTCAATTTTTTCCACCATTGTGTTATAATTAGCACTATTTGGTGGCAAAAGATTTTTGATGAGCGTTGTCGCTACAGTAATTGCGTTCGTTGTGTCTGCGTCACCAATCAAGAGTTCATCAATAATTTTTGAAAATGAATCTCTCGTATCTTGTTTGATATTATTGCGAGACTCTACCAAAAGTTGCAAATCTACCAATTTTTTGGCTTTTTCAAATGGGCTCATCCAGTTTTCTACCAAAACATTGTATTCTTGCATCAATATGATTCGATCAACGTCATCGAGGTTTCGAATCATGCTTGCGAGTTTTTCGAGGCGCTCTTTTTCAAAATTTGTGAGCTTGTCAGCATCAATATTTTGAAAATCGTTGTCCGTTGTAGAATTTTCTGGAATAAAATCGAGAAGCAGTTTGATAGTTTTTGTTTTTGTTGGAGTGACTCCGTCGTAGAGAGTGATTTTAATTTTTCGTTCACGCGTTCGTGCATAACTAAAATCCGAAATTGTAAACAATGAGCCATCTTGATAAGACTGATGTTCGCGATTATCAATATCATTATCGGTTACACCATCCATATTGTCGCCCGTTCCATCCATATCTAGATCGGTATCGATCGCATACGCTGTTGCCGTGTTTCCAAAAAGTGAAAGTTTCACGACTTGGGATGGATCAGAAATGGTGATAACATCATTTTCGGCTTTTGGGAATGACTGATATACGATTTCACCATTTTCGCTTGGTGCGATGGTTTCGATATTTTTGAGAATAATATCAACATTCGAAATATCGGTATCATTGCTAGAAATTTGTAGAGTACCAATTTTTCCATTAGCATCAGCATTTGGAACGTCTTTTACATCCAAGGTAACGCTTTCAAGTTGTGTGGAAGAATAGTTTCCAATCGTCCATTTTGCCTTATCGTACACGCCTTGACTTGTGTTGAGCAAGAAAAGTTTGTCATCAGAAATTTTGTATCCCTGAACGCTGGCTTTGAGCTCATTGCGAACATGAATTGTGTGATATTTTGTATTTGTCACGCCATTATTCGTCACACGAACGCGCAAATTATAATCTCCGGCTTTCGTGAAAGTGTGCGAAACACTTGGAGTCGAAGTTTTTTCATCAATTCGTCCGTCTCCATCAAAATCCCACGCATATTGAGCTTTGTTGGTTACATTATTTCCAGTAATCGTTTTGGCTTCAGCTGAAAAAGTTACATTTTGACCAACTTTGATTACTTTATTTGGAACATGAAGTGTAATGAGTGGCAAATGAATATTGCTGTTTTCATTGTCAATAATGAGTGGCGCTTGACTTGAAAGTATTTGTTTGCTATCTACGCGCATTCCATCGTTATCCTCGATGATAACGCCAAAATAATATTTTTCTGTAACATTTGGCAAAACAAAAGTCATCGTAGGGGATTGCGTAATTTGCAATCCCTGTGGTTCATTATCTGATTCTGTCGTGTAATACCAAATATATGAAGTGACGACACCATCGGGATCATTCGCTCCATTGGCGGTAGCTTTGACAATAATTTTTTGACTATCTTTTTTGCTCGCGTCAATTGTTGTTGTGATATTTGTCAGCTGTGGTGGCTGGTTGTTGAGTTTAATATATTCTGTTGTCGTGTGAGAGGCACCATTGGTTTTTGATTTTACCGTCAAAGAAATCGGAAAACATCCAAGATCTTTAAAATTTTCTGAAATCGTAGAAAGTGTGGAAACTTTCCCCATAAAACGCCAAGTATAATCAAGATTCGTAGTTGTTCCATCGACATTAACAGAGTTTCCGCCATTGAGTGTTGTGGATTCACCACGATTGAGAATATATGCATCTTTCCCATCACAAACACCAGATTCCATCACAACGCTATTGCTCGAATTGGTAAAATTGATAATTGCGAGTGGAGAATCCATATTTGTGATATAGACTTTTCGTGTGATGGTTGTTGTGTCATTAGCACTTTCTCCTTGAAGCGTTACGCTCACATTATAAATTCCGGTAGTCTTGAATTTGTGTGTTACCGCGCGTGCGCTTCCCGAAGTTTGTGGTGAGCCATCACCCATATTCCAAGTGAAAAATTTTGCATTTTTTGAAATCGCCAAAAAACTCACTTCATCACCCACTTTTGCAACTTGCGAAGCAATTCGCATATCGCCAGAAAGAATGGAAGTGACATTGAATTTTTGTTCAGCGCTCGCGATTTTACCGTGTTTATTGGCAACGGTTACTTGGATTGTATTTTCTCCGGTTGTGTCAAAAGTATAGGTTCCGCGACTATTTTTCTGATCAGTTGGAGTATTCGCGAGTTCATCAAGTTTGATAAGTTCGCCATTGAGGCGCCAAGTGTATGTGAGACCTTGACGAGAATTCGTATCAGGATCATAACTTCGGCTCGCATCAAAAATAAAAGTATTTGGCTGTTCTGAATTGAGACTTTTTGGCGCATCAAGCGTGGCGATTGGTTCGCGGGATTCGATAGTAATTGTCTTGGAATCACTATCAATTTCTCCATTTGGGCTTTTAGCTGTGAGAGTAACTGTGTATGAACCAATATCCTTGAAAGTATAATTAAATGATGTTCCATTTCCGGATTGCGTATCGCGCTTTCCAGTATCATTGCTCTGAACTGTCCAGAGATATTCTACATTTCGAACATTTCCAAAATATGTTTCTGCCGTGAATGAAATTGCTTCACCAGCATTCGCGGTAGTTCGATCAACCTTGATGGTAGCGGCTGGATCTTTGATTCGAAGCATGATATCCTTGGAAAAAGTTTGGCCGTCATTGGTTTTGAAAGTCAATTTTACTGGAAAATCTCCTGACGTCGCAAAAATCTGGCGTTCCGCACCAGGTCGTCCATTATATTTTCGAGTATTTCCATTTCCAAAATCCCAATTTGTTTCAAGAATTCGTCCGTTTCCGATAGCGCGAGAAGCAGTCGCATCAAAAATCAATCCCTGTGCTGCAATCGTTGGTGAAATTTTCATTTCACTCATATTACTCACATTGATTCCGTTCACGAGAAGCGTAATTTCACCGAGTTTTGGCTGTACCTGAATATTTACTGAAGTGCTGAGTGGAAGGACATCAGTGTAGCGTTTTTTGTTACGACTGGCTGAAATTACATCAAGGTTCACCGTATAGGTTCCTTCTTGAGAAAACTCGTATGTCAGGCTTGGACCACGCCCGAGTTCGCGGCGTCCACCACCATTTTCACGAATCCACCAAATATAATTTCCATTTGGAGGAATCGTCCCAGATGGGTCAATAACATTTTGTGCAGAAAAAGAAGTCACCAATGGTGCGTTTCCGGTTGTTGGATTGGCGCTAATAGAGCCTTGTACAGCCTCGATTTTTGCACTACTCACAAAAGTGGCAACCTGAGAAATCGCCGTTCCCACAGCCTGTTGAGAATCTGGTTCTTTGCTCGCCAGATCCAAATACATATCTACCAATCGTTTGTTACTTTCATTGATTCTCGCGGCTTCCGCATTGCGGTCTGGCAATCGGTCGAACGCTTGCTGAACCAAAGATTTGAGTTGAGAAATTTTTGAAGCTGAAGCTTTTTTGTTCACGCGAAGTTCTGCTTCTAGTTCTTCCGCTGCGACTTGTACGCGATATTTGTATTCATTAAAAGTTCCCTGATCGCTTTCTGTATATGCTTGCGCATGAGCTGTTGGAACAAGATTGAATGCGAAATGAGTTTTTTCTCGTGGATTGTAGCCTGTTCTCGTATCTTCCAAAAATTTTATGACAAAATTAACAATTGAATATGCGAGCCACATCACAATAATTCCAATCGCGACATACAAAATGGTTTTTCGAGAATTGGCAACCGTATCTTCGTCTCCTGCGCTGATCATGATACGAAAACCTGACCAAATCACATAAATCACTCCAATAATCGTGACAAAAGTCATCAAATAAATCACGACATCTTGCGCGTACTCTGAAATAGGCTTCGTCGTGATATTATTACCAAGCGCCTCACTTCCATCGTTCACACCTTCTTTGAGCGTACAATGACCATCATTACAATATTGCACTTTTGGCGAATTTTTTTGCCCAAAATGGTCAAAAGCACTGCCGTTACTTTTTTGCGCAAAAACACTCGAAATCCCGAAGAAAATCGCAAAAATGAGTGAAAGAATGAGGGAAAAAATAGAAATTTTTCGCATACAATAAAATTATTTTTACTATCGTAACATATTTTTTTTAAAAAAGCAATTTTTAAGCAATTTTTCTGAAAAATATAACTTTTTTAGTATAACATTTATTTTTTAATCGTCAATTTATTTTTTGAGAGAATTGCAAGAATTTTTGAAAAAATTTTTTCCAAAAAAATAGAAAAAATCCCGAAGGATTTTTAAAATTATTTTTGTTGGCAAGGCTCTTCTCATTCGCCGATTTCACAGCGTATCGCTTTGGAAATGCGTTCACCAAGCCCAGAGAGGGAAGAGAGTGAGGAAAAATCTTCCCAGTTTGCATCAATCATCGCGTCAAAAATGGATTTTGCGCCGTAGTCGAAGACTGAAACGCTCATGGATGGTCCGAGCAAGAATGCGTCCATTTTGGCTTTTGGGAATTTTTCGGAAAGCGATTTAACAGCGGCTGCGGCGTGAAATTCTGTTTGCGCTGGAATGAGCATTGGATAGATTTCCATCGAAATTTCTTGTGCCTGGCTTGACATCAAAAATTGTAAAAATTTGAGTGCTTGGTCAGGATTTTTTGAATTTTTGGAAATTCCGAAAAAGCTGTATTTGGCGATATTGTACGGATTTTTTGCTGAGAATTGTGGAATTTTATCAGTATAGATAAGATCTTCAACGCCCGCACCCCCAACGCGTTTTTGCGACATTTCAAGCTCCGAGATGAGACTTGGATAACCGACAATCATCCCGATATTTCCACGCAAAAATTCATCAATCGTCGTCGAATTTTTGTTGGATTTTAGCTGAGATTCCGTCTGGCGAAGGGTATTATTGTTGCTATAAATATCCGCAGTAACATCAGGATTAGTCGAATTTATCAGGTCGCCAAAACTATAATATTTTTGAAATGGCGAAGTGATATTGGTGAGATTTTTGTATGAAAAAACCTTCGATTCACCCAAGAAAAATGGTAAAATATCAGAAATATTTGGCACAAAAGTTCGCCGCAATCCGAGGTTTGTTGGGAAAATCCCAGCAGGGAATTGTCCATAGAGTAACTCGATTTGATCCCAGCTTGTTGGCGCACCATTTCTAAGAAGCGCACGATTGTAAAAAACTCCAAGAGTTTCGTATCCGAGAGGAACACCGAGTAGCGATTGTGTGGTTATTTTGGTGTCAGGATTTTTTTCAGAAACAATCAAATCGGAAAAAACTGGATCAAATCGTCGCCCAAAATCCGTGATATCGATGACATCAGAAGGGATTTTTGCGAGCTGCGATTCGAGTGGCGCGTATTCATTTTTTTGCACCATAAAAATATCAGGCCCATTTCCATCGGCGATCGCGCGCAACAAAAGTGAGTTATATCCAGAAACCGTCGTAGAAGATTTTTTTTCTACTTCCACTTGAATATTTTTGTTAGCAGGATCCGCATCATGAAAGGCTTTGATAACTTTTTCAAAATCATCGGTCAAGCCCTCATTGATCCAAACCGTGATTTTTCCAGAAATGACTTGTTTTGGCTTTTGGTTGGCCAAATACATAAAACCAATTCCGAGCGCGACGAAAACAAGCACCACGATAACGAGAAAAATAATTTTTTTTGGAGACATAAAAATTTTTAATTGAGCGAATTGTAATGATTTTTTCGGAAAAATCTATTTTATTTTTGAGAAAATTTTTTGAAAAAAGAGGACGAGCCTCTTTTTATTTTTGAATTATTTCATTAATTTTACCAAAATTTCTGCGGCTTCACGCTGCGAGATGAGCGTATTTGGACCAAAATTTTTATATTTTGTGCCGATTGTCGCGCCATAATTTTGAATATTTTTGAAAAGTGAGGAAGTGTTTGGAACGTCAGTGTACGAGGTTTTCCCATTGGCATCGGTCAATTTTCTAAATCTTCCCAGAATTTCTACAAATTCTCCACGCGTGAGATTTTTGTTTGGGAAAAAATTTTCACCACGCAAAATTCCTTTTTCATAGGCGCGCGCCGTATAACCTTGAAGTTTTGTGTTACCAATCGCGATATCGTCGAATGGACTTATACTATCGCTTGGATTTTCCCCATAAAATTTCATAAGTATCATGAGGGCGTCCGCGCGAGTGAGAAGCGAATTTTCGTTGATTTTTTCAATATTATCAAAAATACACGCATTTCCAGAAATTTTGAAAACATTTTTTAGGAAATTTTCGCTTCCAGAAATATTGGAAAGATTGCTACACAAAGCGGAATTGTAGGTTGTTTGCGATGCGACAATTACTTTTTCCTCATTGGCTGGCGTATAACTTACAATCTGATCCAGAAGGGTAGAAGGCGCAGATTCTACTTCTGGCACAATATAATCCACGATTTCGTCAAGAGTTTTGAGTGGAATATCTACTTTTTGTGTTGTTGGTGCGGATTTTTCAGGATTTCCTGATAAATAATTCTGCACGAATTCAAGTGGATTGATAGTGTATTTTTGTGCTTTATCAGCCCCAAGCCCCGCTGTTACCGCCTGCAAAAATGACAATCCCTTGGCGCGTGCTTCAGCCGAGGTATATGGCCAGTATGGATGAAATGGGGCATCTTGCGTATCAATCTGAAAATGTAAGTGTGGCGTTGTTGCGAGCCCTGTTTGCCCAACGCGCCCGAGCATATCACCTTTTTTAATTTTTGTTCCTTCTGTGGTTGTGATTTCTGAAAGGTGCAAATAACTTGAAAATATATCTTGTTTTTTTCCGCCGATATTTACGCCCTCATGACGAATCACTACAAATTTGTTCCCAGAAGCATCAGCCTCAACCGTTCGTACTACGACACCATTCGCAATACTCAAAACCGGCGTCCCAATCGGCGCACGCATATCAATCCCCAGATGACTTCCGTCGTATTCTTTATAATTGAGCGTATAACTTCCCATATACATCACAGGATAAGTAAAACGCCCCATAATATTATTCTGATCCAGAAGCGCAGAAACATCATATTTTGGAATTGGCACCAGATCTGAACTTGAAATATTACGAAAATCTAGGGCCTTATTGCGAAGATCTGGTTTGAGCCAGTTTGGCACATATGAAATTGGCATTACCGTTCCATCAAATGGATCAGCCTTGATATTTGTATATGTTTTGGCTTGCATGCTTGGCAACCAGATGGTCGTGATGGCAATCATGATCGCCAAAAAACAATTTGCAATCCATACAATCGCCAGAATCAGGCTGATATTTTTTTTGGTATTTGTTTTCATAATATAAAATATAGAAATGTCAAATCCAAAACAATGTACCATAATATTTGCCAAAATGCAAATTTATTGCATAATTTTTCTCCAAAAAAGTTTTTTCCGATATTCATGGGGTTTTTGAAGTTTTTTGTGATTTTTTCAAAATAAAAATCCCACGATTTTATGAGGGATTTTTTGGATTTTTTTCCACTGTTTTGAAAAATTTTTCTTTTTTTGTGAGCCATTCAGTACTTTGACGACAGAGATTTTTGTGAAATTTTTCGTCCAAAAACGCCTTAATTCCTTCTTCGAGGAAAATTGTATTCTGACTTCATTTCACAAAAATTATCGATTTTTGAGAGGAATTTTGAATTTTTTCAGCGATTTTTTGCCCAGCAATTCGTGATGATAATTCACTTGTGACAGCAAAATTTTTTTCCAGAATTGGCTTCATAATACTCCGCATCACACTTCCCACCAAGAAAATTTCGACAGCATTTTTATCTTCAAAAATATTTTCAATCTCGTGCGCCAGTGTTTCGTGCGCAGATTTTTCGAGATTTCCGAGTTCGCGCATATCACCCAAAAAGAGAATAATTTTTCAATTTTCCGCCATTTTTTGTACTGATTTGATACCTTCAACCATCGCGAGAAGTCCACCATTGTAGCTGCCATCAATGATAATCGCATTATTTTTTCCATGGAAAATCCCGCACCGCCCAGCTTCCGTGTGGAATTTTTTTGCACTTTTGACAACATTTTTCGCGGGTACATTCAGTGTTTCCGCAAGTAAAAAAATCGGCAAAATATTGTCCATTTGATATTCACCAAAAACTGGCATTTGGATATGGATTTTTTCTCATCAGAAATCGATTTCTCCAACAATTCCATCAATAGTATTTTTTACAAAATTTACGAAAATGTTCGAATTTTCGTCATTTTTCCCATAAAAAATATTTTTCTCAGAATCCTTCATAAAAGGAAAAAGCGATGCGTGAATGAAATTTTTTTCAGCCGCCAGAATTTTGAGTTTTTCGTTTCGGTACGCTTCTTCGTCACCAAATTGCTCAATGTGATTTGGTAACACTGGCGTGAGAATTGAGACATTAGGAACAGTGATAGAAAGCAAAAAATCCATCTCGTTCGGCGTGTCAATTCCGTATTCGAGCACCAAAAATTTTGGATATTTTTGAAACAATTTTTTCACAAAAATACAAAAAACCCAAAACCATTTGAATAGATTTTTTCAGCCTGTTTTTGCACCGATAATCGTTAGTGGTAAGCCAAATTCTCCATTATAATGATATCGTGAAAATTCTACCGCATCTTCGCCAAATTCTTGTTGTAAAAATTGCACAACAAAGCTGGTTACAGTCGTTTTTCCGGCGGTTCCAGTTACCCCGATTATAAATGGTTTTTTTCGGCGTATCAAAGCCCTTGCCAAAAACGCCAAATATTGCCTCAATAATTTTTTCATAAAATTTTTTAGATTTTTTGGAAAATTTTTCAAACTATAAAGAAAATCCAGAGAAAAGCAAGTCAAAAACTCTATACAAACACAAAATTTATTTGCTAAAATGATAACTTTTCATACAATGTTCACATTATTTGTATTTTCATTTTTATGGCACAAATTACTCACAACAACTTCACTTTTACAATTCTTGAAGAACTTCAGGTACGATTTCCAGAGCTTATTGATCTCATTTTGAACAGCGAATCTATCGATAATGCTCAGAAGCAATATTGGCTTGATATTTTGCCTTCTATGACGAACGAACAGATTGATCGTTTGTTCAATATTTTGATGACAGAAAAAATCGAAATTGAAAAATTGGATTTGCAATTTCAGGAAGATGTCAAAGCGCTCAACGAAAAACACTTGATCCAATGGCAAGCGCTTCAATCCAAGAAAGCCAAAGAAAAAATCGCAGAAGCAGAAAAAGAAGATACTTCCAAACAGGATGCTGAGGATGCTCTTGGAATGCTCGGTTCTCTCTAAAACTTCACAATTTACAAAAATTACGATATGATACAGGTTATTCCCATTAAGCGCGATCTGGACGGCAATGCAAAACTTCGCACACATGTTCTTTCTCCACGACTTGGCGTGACACTGACACTCACGATAGAAGGCGGAAAAGAAAATATTATTAGTATTTTGGAGGATCATCTTTTGGAGACTATTTCATCCGTAGAATGGAATACTTCTGAGGATGATACGGATTTTACTTTTTTGACAGAGAATTATAATCGTTTTATTCGTAATTTGGAACCACAGGATTTGGTTGATATTTCTGTGGTTGTTTCGCTTTTGAGAAATAATATACTCACGATTTCAGCGATTGGAAACGCAACCGCATACCTCGTAGAAGGTGATGATATCACGCCAATTGCCATCCCAGAATCTGGAAGATTTGATTTTCATACATTAACGGCAGGTGAAGTTTCGCGAAATGCAGCGATTTATATTTCCAATCAGGATTCGCTCGAAGTTCTTGGGAATGAATTTTTGTTTGAATTTTCTGCGATGAATTCGGCAGAATTTTCTGAAGTTGCCAAAACAATTTTTTCTCGAGAAATCAATATTCCTTTTCATCTCGTCCGTATCGCGCATTCTTTCAAGAATGTTCCACAACAACCTCGACAGCGTGGGCGCGGCCAACTCGATTTGATCAAAGAAAAGGGGAAGGATGTGGCTCTCAAAATTAAAGAATTGCCAATTTGGAAAAAAGCAAAAGAAAAAATTAATTCCGTTGATTTAGGTGCGAACGAAAAGCAAAAATATAGCTTTTTGGCGATAGGAATCATTCTGATTTTTATTCTTATTTATATGTTGTTGTCGGCGATTGGTGGAGCGCTCACAACAGGTATTTCTGGCGATGCTTTTGCTGAAAAGGTACAACAAGCGCAGACGCTCGTAGAAGAAAGTCGAAAACTTACAGGAAATCCTGACGCTTTCACTACCAATATGCAGCAAGCCGAGGCACTTCTCGCAGAACTTCGTGATGCACAAAAGTATTTGCCAGATGTTCAGACGATTCAAGGTGATATTGATGCACTCAAAAAAGAAGTGTATGGTATTGAGACGATTGATTTGACTAAGTCAGAATCGATTGTTCCATTTGGAGAGTCATGATTTACACCAGTTGCTACTTTTGAAGTCAATAACAAACTCTTGCTCGTTGGGAAAACAGGAATTATTTCTGACTATGTGCGCGGTTCAGATTTGCCAACTATTCAGACATACCCTCAGAATGATAGTGCTATCGCTGCGACTATCAATGATGCTGGAACACCTTACATTGTTTCGGAAGCTACTCGCTTGATGACACTTCGTCAGAATAATGCGACATATGTTTCAGTGACAGGGCAGGGAACTTGGGAACTCGGATCAAAGATTAAGTCTTTCAATGGAAATATATATACAGTCAATGCTGAACAGAATCAGATTTATCGATATCGACCAAGTGCCAATGGATTTTCTCAGAAAACGAACAGCTTAACGGCGCAAACTTCTGCCAAGATTCTGGATATCGCGGTTGATGGTGGATTCTATATTTTGACAGAAGATGGGAAGATTAACCGCTTTGTTTCGACGAATGATAAGGGCGTAGCTTCTTTGACACTCAATAAAATTCCAGGCGCATGGAAGATTGATAGTGGGCTCTCGACACAGATTGTTGCCAATGATAAATTGTCATATGTGTATATTCGAAATGGTCGTACGATTTGGATTTTTCAACCAAACTCTCGCCAGTTTCAAGATATTAACTCATTGACCTACATTGCACAAGTGCAGATACAATCAGATTCTGATGTTGTAGATTTGTCAGTTCCACGCGATGGACAGATGTATATTTCAACAGAAAAAGGAATTTTTGAAGCACAATTTCAAGTGAAAGACGGAAAATTTTCTCTGACAGTGAAATAAATAATGTATACTTTTGATGCGATTATTCTCGAGAAAAATATTCTTCGAGAAAAACAGATTCGTATTGTTGTACTCACGAAGGAATATGGAAAAATCACTTTGTGGCACAAAAAACATATTACGGGCGTTGATATTGGAGACATTGCCCGTGTTGTTGTGCGCCGAGAAAATTCGATGAATTATATCAAAAGTATTGATACTAAGCTCTATTTGATTCACAAAAAGTGGAATTATAATTCCCTTTTTTCATTTCTTTCCTTGATCAAAACACTCAGATTTTGTGTAGCATCAGAGGAGAGTTCATCACAGATTTTTTCTGACTATGAGCGCGTTTTGCGGATTATGGGAGATTCGATTTCGCTTGATTGTTGTCAGCTTTTACAGATGCGCATTTTTAAGCATTTAGGCTCGCTCAATCCAGATTTTTTCCAAGAAGATGCGGTTTTGCGATATATGTATCAGAAAATTACTGAAACACCGCTTGATCGCATTCTCAAAGCACAACCGCTCCAATCTCATCACAAAGAAATTATCGAAAAATCGAATCTCTTTTCATTGTCCACTTTTCTATAATGTATGGAATTGACTTTTTTTTATATCAGCGTATTTATTTTTGGCTTGCTTTTGGGGAGTTTTTCGAGTGTACTTATTAGTCGTTGGAAAAATAAAGAAGATGGCATTCTAATGGGACGAAGTGCCTGCCCTCATTGTAAAAATACTCTCTGAGCAAGTGAGTTAATCCCGCTATTCTCATTCATTTTGCAGGGTGGGAAATGTAAACATTGTAAGACAAGAATTCCTTGGAGATATCCTATTTTGGAGCTTTCTATGGGCCTCGTTTTTGTGTTTATGTCATACGCTGGCATTGAGATTTTCCATGTGGCGTTACCAAGTGTCGCATTGTTTTTTCTTATATTTCTCGGCTTCATTACGATAGTATATATTTTCTATGATATATTTTTCATGGAGATTCCTGATGAGATTTTTATAATTTTTATAGTTGGTAATTTCATACTTTTCATACTATCATATTTTTATACTTGAAAATTCATTTACTTTAACTGGAATTTAAATCATACTTTTCATACTTTTTATTTTGATAAATTTATTGGTGCTTTAGTATTGTATACTTTTTTGTATGCGCAGATTTTTGTTTCAGGGGCAATATATTTAGTCAAAAAACAGAAATATCATGACATCTGAGAATTGTTTGGCTACTATTTTCTGTTTCCATTCGTGACGATTTGGGATTTTTTCAAAGAAAAACTTTGACCCAAAAATCCTCAGAAAAACCTAGAAAATTTGGAAGACGAAGAGGAAATTCCATTTTGGGTGGGGCCTGGTGATTTATTTTTGGCGATTATCATCGGCTGGACGCTTGGCGTACTACATGGGATTGTGGCATTTTTCTTCGCGTATTGTGTCGGGAGTGTGATTGGCGTTATTGTGATGATGCTTGTTGGCAAGCAAAAAGAACGATTTGAAGTGCCTTTTGGGCCTTTTCTGGGAATCGGTTTTTTCTTGGCAATTTTATTTCATTCACAAATAAATAATTTTGTCAATATGTATTTTTTCTTTTAATCGATAAAAATTCGACTTTTTACAAAAAATTTATATAATCGCTTCAATTATTTTTTCACAAATACCAATATGGCAACGGAAAAAGAACTTCAAAACTTGCGAAATGCGATTATTTCGGCAGAAAATTCTATTCGCACCGCCAAGCAACTTCTTTCGGCAATGCTCGGCGAAAAGGATCTTAATTCGCATTTTTCGCCTTCCATGGATGGACTTGGGAATTATGCGATGGGTGAGACACATATCGTAGAAGGGGTTTTCACGGGAGAGAGTATGCTCGGCTCAGACGGAAATACATATCCTGTTCCTCAAAATTATGCCTCCAAGTCGCTCTTGGTACAGGGAAGTCGGCTCAAGGCCATTATTGCGGTCAATGGGAAGATTAGCTATAAGATTATAGAAGAAATCGCATACGAAACGAAGCTTGGTATTGTGACGAAGGCTTGAGAAAAATTCCAAATCACCACTGATAAGAATACCTACAATGTCCTCACTGCGGCGATTACTTTTCATAAATGTTCTATTGGTGATACGGTCAATATTCGCATTCCAAAAGGAAAAGAAGCGACTTATGCAGTGATTGAAAACCTCGTTCCTAAAAAATAATTTTTAACTCCAAAATATGAGAAACGCAAATCTTCGATGAAATTCGTCTCGTGGCTATTCGTCAGGAAGACATCACGGAAATTCGTTTTTTTCTGAGAATAAAACTTGGCTTGTAATCGTGGCTTTGATTGCGGCAGTTTTTGTGTTTTTAAAACTTTTTGGTGGATCATCTGGCAACACTACAAAGAGCGAAAATTTCTTGTCAGTGACGCCGACAGATTCCAAAAGTGTGATATACCTAGTAGACGCCAACGGCGAGCGAAAACAAGTTTCTGGGAGCGGCACGCTCTATGCCAACAATGGCTCACTTGTGGTAGAGTCTGGTGGCGCGACTGCAAAACTAGACGCGACACGGCTCGATATTGCTGCCAATTCGGAAATTTCTTATAAGGTGAAAACTTCTGATAATGGCACATCAACTGATACTATCAAGGTTTCCAAGGGGATGGTGTGGGCTGATTCTTCTTCCAATACCCTTCTATTTGAACTCACAAATCTCTCTGCCAAAGTGCCTTCTGGCGCGATTGCTATGTTAGAACAGACAAACACAGTTTTTAGTTCTGTCTATTCTCTTCGTGGTGATGTGCAGATTGTAACCAATGTTGGTCAATATTCTCTGGGCGCTGGTAAAAAAATCAGTCTATCATCCGGTGAAGCGGGGAATGCATCCACCAATCTTTCTGAAAAGGCAAATGATTTTGATAGTTCCGTTTCGAGTATGGAATTATTTGTCCGCAATGATGGGGAAACTCTTCTGAAAGCGAGCCAAACTGCAGATTCTAAGACAAAAACCGAGGAAACTACTTCTACTGGCGCTACCACTGGAACTGGCGCCAATGCAGAAAAGACAGGGAAATATATTGCATTCACGCAACCAGTGGATGGTGCGACTATCAAGACTGCGACAACCAACATTATGGGAACGCTTTTGTCCGCTGATGTGAGCCGTGTAACACTCAATGATCAGGATGCGGAAGTCAGCCCCGTGAACGAAACTTTTTCTATGGAAAATTTTGCGCTCACCAATGGTATTAACAATATTGTCTACAAGGCATATTCTGCGAATGGTATTGAGCTTGAGCGTGGAGTGCTCGTCGTACATGGTGCCAATACAGGCACAGCCAATACGATTGTTCCAGAAAATTTTCCATCGCTCAAAGACTTTGTCATTACATCACCTTCGTCCAATCCGTACGCGACGACTGAATCATATGTCAAAGTGCAGGGAACAGTGCCAGCAAATACGGTTTCATATATCACGGTTAATGGATATCGTTTGCAGCGATTTGTAGCTAATTCTACACATTGGTACTACCATGCGAATGCATCGATTGGAACTATCAAAGAGGGAACAAACTTGTATCATATCAAATTTTACGACAGCAATAACCGAGAAATTCATACACAAATTTTTACTATCATAAAAGATACGCCAAATGCGAATAATAACTCAGATTCACCGCTTTTCCCTTCGAACCAATAGAAAAGGAGCGACTCTCATAGAGTTGATGGCAATGCTCTTGGTAGTGTCGCTGGCTCTGACTGCGTTTTTCCATACGCTTTCACAAAGTCTCGTATTTGCGCGAGATGCTGAGGCACGTATCAAGGCGGTTGCTTTGGCGCGTGAAGGTGTGGAGGCGATGTATAATATTCGTAATACCAACTGGCTCAGATTTTCCAGTAGTCGTACGAAGTGTTGGGATTCTCTCAATTATGATCCGATGTGTCTCAATGGTGCTAATGGCAATAAAATCGAAAATGGGTCATACATTTTGTATAGCGAGAATGGTCTCTGGAAACTCGAATCTACCACCGCAGGCGACTGGGATTCTGGATTTACGGCGTCGGCCACTCGTTTTCAAATTGGTATTACCAAAGATGGTTGGTATACAGGAAAGAATGGCTATGATCAGTCCAAGTCTTGTGTTAATATTGGGAATTCTTCTGGAAGTTTTCGTGATTGTCGTTCGATTTTTAGTCGTGAGGTCCAGATTAAAGAAAAAACTGAAACCACGATGAAGGCTGAAGTTTCTGTGTATTGGTTCAACGAGAGACCGCGCAGCGTTTCACTCGTGGCTGATGTTACCAACTGGAAATCCTTGTATGAAAAATAAAATCCTCGAAAGGGGATTTTTGTTTTTGAAAATTATTGGTGAAATTCGAAAACTCCTGAGTCATCGCCGGAGTCCGAGGAACCAGTATTGCTGTCCA
>ERZ772956.470-NODE-470-length-30588-cov-7.126355_pt1 | contig 30588 bp, 30 predicted proteins | sample MGYA00580683_ERZ772956 | MGnify/ENA primary metagenome ERZ772956 (study PRJEB29015, sample SAMEA2738077) | human oral metagenome | biome: human oral; feature: human-associated habitat; material: saliva | place: China | collected 2212 ... | reverse complement strand
GATAGCATTTCAATCAGAAGGAATATCAAAAGATAAAGTTATCAAGTTTGGTATTCTCGATGGTGAATTTGTAGAGTATAAAAATGTTCTGATTCATAAAGATGATAAGGGATGTTCTCTAGAATTTGTGTCACCATCACGTAGAGTTGATACAACTTTATATTTTGATCAAAGTCCAGAAGTATTAGAAGAATTCTTAAAGCGTAATGCGCGTAAGAAAATCCAATATCGCTATGCTTTGGATACAGATAATTCAAAGAAAAAATAGAAACTTCAAAACATGCATTCACTATTTTGGTGGATGCTTTTTTCTGAATATGAAAACGATTTCCAGATAGCTGTAATGTGATTGTTTTCAATTTTAAATAGACCATAATTAAGTCAAGGAGGAATTTAACAATATGAACGGATCATTATTTATTAGGATTGATGATAGGTTGATTCACGGACAAATTGTTACAGCATGGGCTAAAGTTCTAAATATTAAAAAGATAATTGCATTAGATGATGCACTTGCTGTAAGTGAGATGTTAGCTAAAATTATGTTGATGGGAATATCTGATGCATATGAACCAGAAATATTGACAACATCAGCTGTTGAATCATTTCTAAGTCATCATCCACGGGATGAAAATGTATTACTTGTAACACGTGCTGCAGAAAATTTAGCTTTACTAAAAGAACAACTGTCGTTTGCAACTGCAGTAAACATTGGTAACTGCTCTAGAAAGGAAGCATCAGCCTATGTATTCAAAGGAATAGGTGTAGGTCAGATATTATACTTTTCTGAAAAAGATGTAGAAGTTTTAGATGATTTATCTAGAAAAGGAATTAAAATCGTTTTTCAGCAGATGCCAATAGATAAAGAAGTGCAGTGGCAACAGATAAAAGAAGGGTTAAAAAGAATAGAATAGTGAGATAAATTATGAATATAATTCAAGCAATATTAATCGCAATTTTCATTTATCTAGCTTCTATTGGATCAATAGTTGGTAACACGATAGGATGGTATAGCTTGGGTCGTCCAATAGTGGCATCATTGGTAGTGGGTATAATTATGGGTAATGTTCCATTAGCTATTCAATTAGGCCTGCTACTTCAATTAGCGAATTTAGGCTCAGTAACTCCTGGTGGAGCAGTGGGTTGGGATTTATCATATGCAACATATATTGGGGTTGCTGGAGCACTTGCATTTGATACTGGTGATTTAGCTACAACAACAGCAGTAATGTGGACATTCTCTGTTGTTGGTGGTGCAATTGGTGTTGCAATGTGGAATGTAAACTATGCATTAAATTTATTTGCTAACCGTATTTCTTATCAAGGTGCATTAGAAGCTAATCCTAAGAAGATTGCATTTGCGAATGCTGGCGTAGGAAATATTATTGGTTTTTTAACTAGATTTATTCCTGCAATGATTTTGTTATCTACAACAGCAGTTGTTGGATCGCAGAGTGGAATAAATGTTGCAGAAATCATTCCAGCATGGTTTTTAATAACAATTAACACATTTGGTGGCATGATGGCAGCTTTAGGAATGGGTATTTTACTTTCATTCTTGATTAAAGAAAAATGGCAATGGGCATTAGTAGTCTTTGGATTTATGCTCGTTGGATATTTGAAACTAAGTATGATGGCATGTGCAATGTTTGCAATCATAATTGCAATTGTATATTACGTCTTAAATGGAAAGGGTGAGTTACATGAGTAAAAAAGTATCTAAAAGTACTTTGCGTAAATCATGGAAGACTTGGTTCTTCTGGCATGGTTGTTCACAACAGGGAGAAAACCTGCTTGGTAATGCCATGGCGCACACCATGAGCCCTGTAATTGAAGAACTATATACGACAAAGGAAGATAAAGTAGAAGCATATAAACGTAGTCTAACGTTGTTTAATACAGAACAGCAGTTAGGTGCAATTGCGCCAGGAATCTTAATTGGTGTAGAAGAGTCTGTAGCAAATAAAGAGATTACTCCAGATGTTGCAGAGTCGATTAAGGTTGCATTAATTGGTCCAACGAGTGCAATTGGAGATTCGTTATGGGTTGCTACAATTATCCCATTACTATTAACAATCACAATGACAATCACAAATATAGGAAACGTTTTCCTATATTTAGGACCATTGTTATATGCAGTAGGTTATCCAGTATTAACATCAATAATGAGCTGGAGACTATGGAATGTTGGGTATTCAACTGGAATCGGATTCATGAAGAAATTCATGAAGTCAGGAAAACTAGAGTTGATTACAAAAACAATGACAATTTTAGGACTTATCGTTGTCGGTGCATTGATTGCTTCATTTGTGAGTTTATCAATACCACTTGTAATCACTCCTCCAGGTGGTGAAACAGCAGCAGTCAACGTAGACGATATGATTAATACAATCTTCCCTAACCTACTACCATTATTATTAACGATTGGTGTATATAGATTATATGCAAAGAAGAAGAAATCTCCGTTGTTTATTATGGGATTTATATTGGTTATCGCAATTTTATTAACTATCATTGGAAAATTAAGTGGAATTTATACATTCTAGAAAGGTTATTTAATATGACAAACTTAAAATATGTAGCGCGTTTTTCTGAAGTAATTCAATCAATTGATTCAACACAAGGAGAAAAGATTAAAGAAGCGGCCAAGTTATGTGCACAAGCTATCAATAATGGTAATATGGTTCACCTATTTGGAAGCGGACACTCTGTATTGCCAATTCAGGATATGTTCCCACGTTATGGTGGAGTAGTAGGATTTCATCCATTAATGGATCCACGTTTAATGTGGAGCAATGTAATAGGTCCAGGTGGAGCAAGAGAGTTGCTTTGGATTGAACGTCAAGAAGGCTATATCCGCAATTTTTTACAAAGCTTTACTTTCCATGAAGGAGAAGTAATGATTGTATATTCTCATGGTGGATTAAATGCAGCTCCAATCGAAGTTGCAATGTATGCAAAGCAAAAAGGAATGAAGGTTGTAGCCATTACAAGTGAGGATAACTACAAGAAAGCACAGCCAATCCATTCAAGTGGTAATAAATTAGGCGATGTAGCAGATATCATTATTTCTAACTGCTGCCCATTAGAGGATGCTCTTGTGTCAATTCCAGGATATCCACAACCAGTAGGCGGATCAAGTACTGTGGCAGCAATGGTTATTACACAGTGTATTGCGTCTGAAACAGCTTTAGAATTACAAAAGATGGGACATGAAATGTTTATCTTTGTATCCCCTAATGTTACAGAAGTTCCAGCTGACTATATGAATCAGGTTTACGCAAACTATACAGAAGTAGTAAAGAAGAATGGTAACTAAATGATACAAATTGTTTTATGTGGGCATGGACATTATGGAACTTCGACATTAGAGAGTATCCATATGCTCGCAGGTAATGTTGATTCATATTCAGCAGTTGATTTCACGAAAGAAATGGATATGAATCAATTACAAGCAGAGATTGAAAAACTATTACATGCATTCAAGGATGAAACGATTTTGTTTGTTTGCGATATTGCAAATGGCACTCCATTTAAAATCTGTTGTATGGAAACAACAATGCATACAAATGTATATGTACTCGCTGGTGTTAATTTAGCTGCAATATTAGAAACAGTATTTATTGATAAAGATGATGTACATGCATTAATATTAACCATGGAAAATGTTACAAAAGAATCAATTCTTAGTTATCCAAAAAAATAAAACAAAAGTCTGTGGAATCGTATGAATCTGCAGACTGATTTTTGATATACTACTAGTGAGGTTTACGTATATGGAAAGACATAATATTTTTCTTGAAATGTCTCAACTAAGAGACTTATCACCTAGTGAACGGCAAGTTGTTGATTTTGTGTTACAGCATCCTGAACAGGCACTAGAGCTTTCAATTGTTGCACTAGGTGCAAATACATTTACATCTGCAAGTACTGTTTCTAGAGTATGTAGCAAACTTTCAGTAAATGGTTTCTCTGACTTTAAACAGAGATTATATGCAGATATACAAAACTATCAAGAATATGTCTATATTAATACGAATAGAATTCCCATTGATTGTTCAGACAGTTTGCAAGATACAATGGAGAAAGTTATCCAAAACTGTACGCGTGCACTAATCGATGTAAAGATGCTCAATAGCGTAGATAAATTTGAAAAGGCTGTAGAATGGTTGCAGGAATCTAAAACAATAACATTATATGGAAGTGGTGTGTCAAATTTGATCTGTCATGATGCACTAATGAAAGGAATCAGAATGGGATTGCCAATCTGTTCTTATACATACTATTCAGAAATGTCTATGCATGCACGTCAGACAGGACCACAAGATTTAGCAATTATAGTATCTTATACAGGGTTAACTGTTGAGATGGAAAAGATTGCACGAATCTTGCATTATAATAAGTGTAAAATCATTGCAATTACATCAAATGCAGCAAATGAAATTGCAAACTTATCAGATATTAATTTTCAAGTTGGTAATACAGAATCGTATTATCGAATCGGTGGTATTGAATCAAGAACTTCTATGCAGTGTGTTCTAGATATTATTTTCGCAGGATATTATAACAAGACCGAAAAAGCTAAGGATGTAAGTAAGAAAACCTTTGTTAATGATACATTTAGTGCAAAGTGGGAAGGATAATAAGTAATAAGAATGATGATATATGTAGTTCGAAATCATCATTCTTTTTGTATATTTAAGTGCTAATAGTTTAATCAAATATTTTTCCTAATTGACAAATGATATAACTAGTTCTATTCTAAATGTATAAAATGTTATAACATATATATCTAATTGATATAACTTATAATAAGAACATGTAAAGTCAATCTAATATTCACAAGAAAGGGGGATTCTATGAAAAGATTTGATATACATGCACATATGGGTAAAACAAGTTCAGGTGAAGCAATTGGTGTAGAACAACTCATTTCTGATATGGATAAATATGGCATATTAAAAACAGGAATTAGTTCATTATCAGGAATTGATAATCGTGAGCAGAATGATTTGGTTTATGATTCATACTTAAAATATCCAGACAGAATTATTCCGTATGCTTTTATAAATCCTAAGTCAAAAGATGCAATTAAGGAATTAGACTTATGCCTTGGTGAAAGGGGATTTTTAGGAGTTAAGTTTCATCCATGGAAGCATGGCTATTTTGCGGATAACACACCACAAATAGATGAAATTTTAACTCATATTGAAAAGTATGGAGTTCATATTCAAGTATATCCAGGTACAAGTCCATTATGTACACCATATGTGTGGATTCGCTATGCGAAAAAACATCCAAATTTACGATTTGTTTTTACACATACTGGATGCAGAGAGTTTGGATATAGTGTCATCAAAGCTGTTCAAGATGTGAAGAATATTTGGCTTGAAACATCAGTTATTTATGAAAGTGATGTTTTGAAGCAAATGAAAGATTGTGTTGGTGCAGACAGAATTGTTTTCGGTACAGACTGGCCATATAAACCAGTGCAGTGTGAAATTGAAAAAATATATCATATGGGATTTGATGAGGAAGAATTAGAAAAAGTATTTTATAAGAATGCTGAATCTTTATGGATACCAAGAAAGGGAGGGGATGAATAATGAAGATTAATGTATGTAGAATTGATGATCGCTTAATCCACGGACAAATCGTAACGAAATGGATTAAAGAGGCAGATGCAAAGTTGATCATAGTATCTGACGACAAAGCAGCAAACGATAAAGCTTTACAAATGATACTCAAGATTGCAGTACCAAGTGGAGTAAAATTAGAGATTCTTAGCAAAGAGAATACGGTTAAACGAATTAACGAAGACAAGACAAATGTAAATGTTCTATTGCTTATAAGAAATCCTAAAGAAACAAACCTATTAGTTGAGATGGGCCTAAAACTAGACAAAATAATTGTTGGTAATATTAGTAATTCTAAATCTGCAATAGGTAGAACGAAGTTATTAGATTATATCTGGGTAGAGCCAGATGATGTGGAAGCACTTAAATCATTACATAATAAGGGAATCTTGCTCGAGGTAAAAGCAATACCAGAAGAAAGAGCGAAAGATCCAATCGAGTTAATTGAAAAATACGTTAAATAAACCAGGAGGAAAGAAAAGATGTTTATTCAAGCGTTACTTGTAGCGTTAATCGTTGCAGTTGCATTCAATGATAGAGTTTTCTTACATACGTTTATGTATAGGCCAATCGTAATTGGACCATTAGTAGGATTGGTGTTTGGTAATTTGAATATTGGGTTACAAGTTGGTGTTGCAGTTGAGTTAATGTTCCTAGCAGTTATTTGGGTTGGTACAGCTGTTCCACCAGATGAGACATTATCTGCTGCATTTGCTACATCAATTGCTTGTGCTACAGGATCACCAGAAATTGGTATTGCAACAGCGCTTCCAATTTCATTCGTTGGACAAATTTTCCGTCAAACAAAATTCTCTACAGTTTATGAGTGGACAATGAGAAAAGTTGAAAAGGCTGCATCTAAAGCAGATGGAAAAGGTGTGATTTTATGGACAACAATTATTCCAGCAATTATTGAAAGTTTATTATTTGGTATTCCAACATTTATTGGAGTTTACTATGGAGCAGAAGCTGTACAAGCATTCATTAACTTTATACCACAATGGTTAATTTCAGGCTTAGCTGCTGGAGCAGGTTTATTAGGGGCAGTCGGTGTTGCTTTACTACTTGGAACAGTTAAAGATAAATCACTATGGCCATATTTCTTAATTGGCTTTGTATTTGCATCTTATTTAGGCGTTAATATGATTGGTATCGCAATGATTGCAGTAGCATGTGTTGCAATTAATTATTTAGCGGATAAGAATAAAGTAAGTAGTGAAGAGGTTGAAGAATTTGAAGTTGAACCAGAAGATAATAGTTACCGTGTTTTAACAAAGAAAGACTTATGGAAAACATTCTGGTATGGAATGGCTATCGAATCTGGTAACAGTGCTACTAAGCAGGAAGCAAACGGTTTCTTACAGGCTATGATTCCTACTCTAGATAAGGTTTATGAAGATCCTGCAGAAAGAGCAGAAGCATATGAAAGACATTGTGAATTATTCCTAACTGAGGGAAGAGTTGCTGAACTATGTGTAGGTATTTCATGCGCAATGGAAGAAAGAAATGCGATTAAGAAAGATATTGATCCAGAATCCATTAATGCACTTAAAGTCGCATTAATGGGTCCATTAGCTGGTATCGGTGACTCATTAATTCATGGAACGATTCGTCCTATTATTGCAGGTTTAGCATGTTCAATGATTACTGCAAGTGGCTTCAATAATCCAACTGGTGCAATTCTCTTCGTAGTATTGATGACGGCTATTACTTTCGCAATTCGATATCTAGGAATCTTTAAGGGATATGAAGGTGGACTATCATTAGTATCTAAGATGCAGTCAGGTGGATTGTTAAATAGCTTAACAAGATATGCAGGTATTGCAGCGTTCGTAGTATGTGGTGGATTTATTTCTGCATTAGTTTACGTAACATTGAATGTTCAATATGTAAATGGAGATACGATCATTTCCTTACAGAAGACATTAGATGACTTAATTCCAAACCTAATTCCATTGATTTATACAATGATTATGTATTGGTTAATCAATAAGAAGAAAATCAATATCGTGCTATTAATGTTTATCACAATTTTAATTGGTGTTGCAGGTGTTGCACTTGGAATTTTAGCTTAGTTGAGGTTATTGAATATGATAATTGATATTCATGCTCATCTAGATCGAGATCCAATTAGTAAAACTTATCTAATCAGTGAGCAATTTGAAGACATGGAAAAGAACAAAATTACGAAGAGAGTAATTTCTACTTTCTATGGTCGGTCAATTTCTGATGCGAATAATGAAATTGCAAAACTGGTTGATTTATATCCTGATAAATTTATTGGGTGTGCAGTAATTAATCCTAAATTAGATGATTCGGTTGATGAAGTAATTAGGATTTCCAAAATACCACAATTTAAAATGATAGAGTTTGATTCTTTGGAACATGGATATCGACCTGAAAAATTCCAATATAATATTGATCCAATCTTACAGATATGTGAGGAAAATAATTTAATTGTTAAAGTGTTTACTGGTGCTGGCTTCTATACGATGCCAGACCAGTGGGCATTTTATTCCAGAAGATTTAAAAATATAAAATTTATCTTGGAGCATTTGGCAGGTGAAGATTTTAGATATGGAACTGTAGATTTAATGAAAGAGGAATCTAATCTATTGATGGAAACATCATATGAGACAGAGATTCCAGCTTTACATAAAATTTTCGATAGCATTGAAGTCGAGAGGTTATTCTACGGTTCTAATTATCCTGACAACTTTACTGAAATTTCTCTAATGAAGTTTGATAGTCTCAATCTCAGCCAAGAAGATTTAGAGAAAATTATGTATAAGAATGCACAGAAGTTATTAGATATTTCAAAGGAAGGTGATAATTTATGAATGATTTAGTCAATTGCTTACCTTTGGAAGCAAAGAAGAAATTTAGTGATATTGAAGACGGAACTGTTTTAGGAGCGAGCAACCATATTAGAATGATTGCAGAAATGTTTGTCACGATTAGTGATGAAATAGAGGATAAAGCAGAAGCGTCTAATCTAATCAAACAAGTAAGTGAACATTTTAAAAATACAAGAGGATTATCTAGCTACGCTATTGTTAATGCTCTAAATAAAATTGAGCATTATTGTGAAGAGTCTGATGAAACTATATATTCTGAAAAAATAAAAAATGGCGTAAAACATTACTTTGATGAAGCTGTGGAAATATCTAAGAAAATAACAGAATATAGTGTGAATTTATTAGATGATTGCAAAACAATTATTGCTTTTGACTACTCAAGTACTGTAGAAAAAACCTTACGAGAACTAAGACACGAAGTGACAGTTATAATACCCGAATCGAGAGTAATTAACGGTGGTTATAATTTTGTAAAACCGTGTCTGGATAGAGGACATAAAGTACGGTTTATCCCAGATGCAAGCATGCTTACTGTTTTGCGAAAAGTTGATGCAGTGATAATTGGTGCAGAAACATTCTATCCAGATGGCACTGTATTTAATACTGCTGGCTCTGATATTTTGGCTGTATTATGCAAGGAGTATGATATTCCATACTATGTTCTTACACCTATGCTAAAGGTAGATAATAGAGCTCTATATGGAAAATTCAAAAAAGAAATCATCCGCGACGAAAAGGATACTTTAGCTAAAAACTGGCCAACTGAATTAGCCGAAAAAGTTGATTTTAAAGTTATCGAGTTAGTCCCGATTATGCCAGATAGGATTACAAAGTATGTTACTGAACATGGCATTGTTAGTCCTTGTGATCTTAATTATTATTTATGTAAAGAAGGTGTTTAGTTATGCTAGATAACAAAAAATTTCCTTTATCATTGGTGATGATCCAGCCTCCAGCAATGCCTGGTAGTTATAAAAATGATGGTAAGGATTTAGATGCAATTGAGAAATATGTTTACGAAGAAGCTGAAATGATATACAAACAAGGCTTTGATGGTTTCATACTTCAAAACATGCATGATGGTCCAGTAGCACAAACTGCTAGACCAGAAACAATTGCATTTATGACGCGTTTAGGATTAATGCTAAAAAGGGAATTCCCTACAATGTTATTGGGTATACTTGTAAACTGGGATGGTATGGCTTCCTTGGCTGTTGCAGAAGCTGTCAATGCAGATTTTGTACGTGTTGAACACTTATACTCTGGTGTATCTATTGATACTTTAGGTTTCCATCAAGGACAGTGCTCAGATATATTGATGATGAAAAAGAGACTAGGATCATCTATTCCGGTTTATGCAGATGTTATGGAAGTGAATGCAAATTATCTTGTAAGTGACTCAAAAGTTGAAGCAGCTAAAAAGATGATGCGATATGCATACCCAGATGGATTATTCATTAGTGGTAAAAATACAGAAGAAAGTCTAGAAATCATTAAGGAAATTCGAAAAACTTTACCAGATGTACCGGTATTTCTTGGTGGAGGAGCGACCGGAGAAAATATTGGTGAATTATTAAAATACTATGACGGAGTTTCTGTAGCTACTTGGGTAAAAAATGGAAATATGGAAAATCCGATTGATCCAGAGCGTGCGCAAACTTTCTTGGGACAATGCAGAATGGCTTCGGAATGGCGTAGGAGAACAGAGAAATGATTGGTATTATTATTGTTACCCATTCAAATTTTGCTGAGGGTATTAAAAATTCAGTCGAAATGATTGCAGGAAAGCAAGATAATTTTACAGCAATTAATTTTGAGAATGGAGAAGATATAGAAGATTTAAAAAATCGTATATCTCAAAAAGCTGAAGAATATACTTCAAAGGGTCTGGATGTAATTTATGTAACAGACTTGAAAGGAGCAACGCCATTTAACGCTTGTTTATATGTATCAACACAAATTTGGGGTCCTGTTGTAGCTGGATTATGTCTACCAATATTATTAGAATTAGTCCTTACTAGAGATACAATGGACATAGAAGACTTATCAAGTTATGTAAGATATGTTATAACAAATGCGAAGGAGAGCATTCAAGTCATTGACGTAAATGAGTTGATGTAATTAGCAATGATGGAAATCCAAAGTAAAAATAACCCTTTATATTTAGATGTTTATAATGATATTCTAAATAAAATTGATACATCAGTTTATAAACCTGGTATGGTTTTACCTTCCGAGCAAGATCTACAAAAACAATATAATGTATCCCGTATAACAGTGCGAAGGGCATTATCGGATTTAGTTCATGATGGATTATTAGAACGAACAAGAGGTAGAGGGACGATTATTCTTCCAAAGAAGAATAAAGAGGATCTATATGAATTATCCGGATTTACCGAGGATGCAAAACGTAACGGAGATATTCCAACGTCAGTAATTATCAAGCTAGATGAAATAAAATGCCCATCAGATATCGCAAGGTTTCTACAAATTGATGAGCACGAGAAAGTATATTATCTAAAACGTCTACGACTTATCAATGGTAGAATTTCGGGAATTTTCGAAACATATATCTCTCAAAGATTTCCATTTAAAATCAGTGCAAATGATTTTAATGAAAAAACATCTTTATATGACTTCTATAAAGAGAATGGTGTAATAATTGCTGATGCAGTTGAAACACTAGAATCAATCATGGCTACACCTGAGCTTAAAAGGGAAATGTTTATCGAGAGTGATATGCCAATCTTCTACCGTGCGAGAATAACATATGATAACAATTCAAAGCCAATAGAATATTCAAAGAATTACTATAAGGCCAATGGATATAAGTATGTTGTTCATCTCCATAGAAAAAATGGAACTGTATCAAAATAGTACTGAATAAAGAATATGCGATTGGAGAATGATTAATCTTCCAATCGCTTTTGATATTTCTAAGTGTAACTTTTGAAATTATTATGAAAAGATTTATAAAAATAAGCATAAATAGGGGAAATACAGTCCTTATCAGTGTTTCACATTGAATTCAAAATACTTTATAACTATAATTTTAATAGAGTTTTAAAAATTATAGGGGACATACAATGGCAGAGATAAAAAAAGAGCAACAACGTGACGAATTGCATCGAGCAATTTGGGCTATTGCGGATGAGTTGCGCGGTAGTGTAGATGGATGGGACTTTAAGAACTACGTACTAGGAACGATGTTTTATCGTTATATTTCTGAAAGTCTAACAAATTTCATCAATGAGAATGAGATTAAATCTAATAATCTTTCTTTTAATTATGCTGATTTAACAGATGAGCAAGCATTAATGATTAAAGATGAAATGATTAATGTTAAAGGATTCTTTATTTTACCTTCCGAATTATTTTGTAATGTACGTAAGCGTCCTTCAAATATAGATGACTTAAATGAAACTTTAGAAAGAGTATTCAATCATATTGAAGATTCTGCAAAGGGTAGTTCATCAGAAAGTGACTTTGCAGGATTATTTGATGACTTTGATGTTAATAGTAATAAACTCGGCTCAACAGTTGGAAAGAGAAATGAAAGACTTCAAAAGCTACTAAATGGTATTGCTGACATGAACCTGGGTGATGTAAAAGACCATGACATCGATGCTTTTGGTGATGCCTATGAATACTTAATGACAATGTATGCATCTAATGCAGGAAAGAGTGGTGGAGAATTCTTTACACCTTCTGATGTATCAGAATTACTAACAAGACTTGGTACAGTTGGTAAGAAAGAAGTGAATAAAGTATATGATCCTGCATGTGGATCAGGTTCATTACTTTTAAAAGCTGAAAAAGTATTAGGTAAAGATGGTGTTCGTAATGGCTACTATGGTCAGGAAATCAACATCACTACATATAACTTATGTCGTATTAATATGTTCTTACATGATATTGAATTTGATAAGTTTAATATTGCCTGTGAGGACACTTTAACTAGCCCACAACATTGGGATGATGAGCCATTCGAACTAATAGTATCTAATCCTCCATACTCCATTAAATGGGATGGCGATGATAATCCATTATTGATTAATGATGGTAGATTTTCACCTGCGGGAGTTTTAGCTCCTAAGAGTAAGGCTGATTTAGCTTTTATCATGCATGCATTGAGCTGGTTATCATCATCAGGTACAGCTGCTATTGTTTGCTTCCCTGGAATCTTCTATAGAGGAGGAGCAGAGCAAAAGATTCGCAAATATTTAGTAGATAATAACTTTGTGGATTGTATTATCCAACTACCAAGTAACTTATTCTTTGGGACAAGTATTGCAACATGCATTATGGTTTTAAAGAAGAACAAAAAAGACAATACAACACTGTTTATCGATGCATCTCAGAAATGTGTTAAAGTTACAAATAATAATAGATTGACTGAAGATAATATTAATGAAATCGTAAATATCTTTGCAGAAAGAAAGGATGTACAATATACTGCGAAACTTGCGTCTATTGAAGAAATTCAAGAAAATGACTATAACTTATCAGTGTCGACATATGTGGACAAAGAAGACACAAGAGAAAAAATAGATATTCAAGTACTTAATAAACAAATTGCAGAAATAGTCGAACACGAAAATAAATTGCGATTAGAAATAGATAAAATTATTTCTGAGATAGAGGCTTAGTATGAGCAAGTTAGAAGAATTACTAAATGAATTATGTCCAAATGGTGTAGTTCAAAAAAAGCTAAAAAATATTGCCTTTTTGAAAAGAGGAATGCCTTTAACAAAATTGAATGCTGTAAGTGGTGATATACCTGTTATATCTGGAGGAAAGGAACCCGCGTTCTATTGCGATACATTTAATCGGAACGGAGAAAACATTACTGTAGCAGGTAGTGGTGCAGGAGCAGGGTACGTTCGGTATTGGAATATACCAATTTTTGCGAGTGATTGTTTTACGGTTACAGGATTGGAAGTTATTGAAACAAAGTTTTTATATTATTTTATGAGTAATATACAAGACAAAATATATTCTACGAAAAAGGGTGGCGGAGTACCACATGTACATATTTCAGATGTTGAGAATTTTGATGTGCCAGTTCCTCCAATAAAAATTCAGCGTGAAATTATTCGTATATTGGATAATTTCACAGAACTCACAGCAGAACTCACAGCAGAACTCACAGCAGAACTCACAGCAAGAAAAAAACAATATAATTTCTACTTAAATAGTTTTTTTCAAGAACAGATAGATAATTATGTTTCTCTTGATTCAATAGGAAAACTTACTCGAGGGAAACGTTTTGTACATGCTGATGCTACAGAGGAGGGTATTCCATGCATACATTATGGAGAACTATATACCTTTTATGGCGTACATGCAAATAAAGCAAAATCACATATAAGAGGTAACTTACGTACAAAAATGAGGTATGCGCATAAAGGGGATGTGGTAATAGTTGGCGCTGGTGAAAATAATATTGATATTGGAATTGGTGTAGCTTGGGAGGGAAATGAAGATATAGCTGTTCATGACGCGTGCTATATATTCTCTCATAATCAAAATTCAAAATATATTTCTTATTTTTTGCGCAGTGATTTATACCACAAACAAATAAAAAAGTATGTTTCAGAGGGGAAAATATGCGCAATATCTGCAATGAACTTAGGGAAGGCATTAATTCCTTTACCTAGTCTTGATACTCAGCAAGCAATTGTTGAAAACTTAGATTCCTTCAATAAACTATGTATGGATATCACAATAGGCTTACCAGCTGAGATAGAGTGGCGCAAGAAACAATATGAGTATTATCGTGATAAGTTGCTCTCTTTTGAGGTTAAGTGTCATGATTGATATAGTATGCAAAGATATAGATAAAGCTATTGAAGCTGGAGCATTTATATCAGCGTTATCATTAGCTTTAAATCTTCCGGATTGGTGTGGAAAAGCTGAATATCCATCTGAAAATACTGCGAGTCGCTATAAGAAATGGTATGCAGAATATGTCGGGAAATATGAAACTTATGATGGTAATAAACACCCATATTTTAGTGCAGATGTTGTATATAGTCTAAGAAACCATCTTTTGCACCAAGGTGCATTAACTTATGATAATAAAGATATTCATCAAGAACAGAATAAAGTAGGTTTATTTTCATTATATTTTAATTCAGATACGAGTGAGGGAGGTGAAAGTTTTCTTTTTAAAGGATGGGGAGAAGATAGTACACAATTCAAAAGTTATAGAGTCAATGCTCTAAACTTAGTAATGAAATTGCAGCTGTGTGCTGCTGCATATTATAAGGAAAACAAAGAAAAATTTGAATTTCTAAAAATTAAAATCATGAATAAGTAAAGGGGATAGTTTTATGTCGTATTTTAATATCGTAGCTCAAACTAACGAGAATACAGTGGTAACAGAATATGAGCCAGTAAAGAAACGCTCTGATAGTTATCAAAGTGAAGCTGCACTTGAGAATGAATTTATTCATATGCTTGAAGAACAAGGCTATGAATATCTTTCGTTGCATACTGAAGATGAGCTCGTTATTAACTTACGGAAACAACTCGAAAAATTGAATAATTATTCTTTCACGGATAAAGAATGGAAACGATTCTTAGCGGAAAGTATTGCTAATCCAAATGAAGGTATTAAAGAAAAAACAAGAAAGATTCAAGAGGATTATATACAAGTATTAAAACGTGATGATGGTACATCGAAGAACATAATCTTGCTAGACAAGAAAGATATTCATCATAACTACTTACAAGTAATTCACCAGTATGAAGTTAGTAAAGAACATGGCGCAAAACATGATAATCGCTATGATGTAACTGTTCTAGTAAATGGTTTGCCACTTGTACATATTGAACTAAAGAGGCGTGGTATTCCAATTCGCGAAGCGTTCAATCAAGTTGAAAGATATCAACGTGATTCTTTTGGAACTGGTTACGGACTGTTTGAATATGTACAAATATTTGTCATCTCAAATGGTACTAACTCGAAATATTATTCAAATACTACACGTTATAACACGGGTGGTAATTTAACTGGATCTAAGAAAGAAAAGACGTCTAATAGTTTTGAGTTTACTTCTTATTGGGCAGATGCGAAGAATAACATTATCTCTGATTTAATTGACTTTACACGGACATTCTTTGCTAGACACACAATATTGAATATCTTAACAAAGTATTGTGTGTTTACATCGGAAGAGATGTTGCTGGTCATGCGTCCGTATCAGATTACAGCAACGGAACGTATTATAAATCGTATTGAGATCGCTACTAATTATAAAAAATATGGCAGTGCCGCAGGTGGTGGGTATATTTGGCATACTACTGGATCAGGTAAGACACTGACATCTTTTAAGGCTGCTCGTTTAGCAACTACACTTCCATATATTGAGAAGGTATTATTTGTTGTAGACCGTCAAGATTTAGACTACCAAACCATGCGTGAATATGATCGATTTGAGAAGGGTTCAGCGAATAGTAATCGTTCTACAGCAGTTTTGAAGAAACAGTTGGAAGATGATAATGCAAAGATCATCATTACAACGATTCAGAAATTATCTACTTTTGTTAAGAAGAATCCTGATCATCCAATTTATCAAAAACATTTAGTTATTATCTTTGATGAATGTCATCGTAGTCAGTTTGGTGAAATGCATAGAGCGATTACAAAGAACTTTAAGAAATATCATTTATTTGGATTTACAGGTACTCCAATTTTTGGGGTAAATGCAGGTGCAGTACGTGATCCAAAACTATGCACAACAGAACAAGCATTTGGTGATCAATTACATACATATACAATAGTTAATGCGATTAATGATAGGAACGTTCTTCCTTTCCATGTGGATTACATTAAAACAATGGATAAGGATGAAGGCATGAAAGATGAGCAGGTATGGGACATAGACCGTGAGAAGGCATATATGGCGCCAGAACGTATCTCATTAGTTACCGAATATATCTTAGATAACTTTGATAAGAAAACTTATCGAGGAACACGTACTTATAACTTCAATAAGATTATGAATATTGATGAAATTGCTTCTGCTAGATTAGGTGCAATCAAAGAGATAAAGCAGAAGCAACGTATCAATGGTTTTAACTCTATTTTCTGCGTGAATTCAGTTCCAATGGCAAAGCTCTACTATGAAGAGTTTAAGAGACAAATGGCAGCGAATCCAACAAAGAAGATTAACATAGCAACTATCTTTAGCTATTCTCCTAATGAGTATGAACCAGATGGTTTATTATGTGATGAGAATATAGACGATACATCTGCTTTAGATCAAACATCAAGAGATTTCTTGGATTATGCAATGAAAGACTACAATGAGATGTTTAAATCTAACTATTCTACAGATGGTGATAGTTTCCAAAATTATTATAAAGACGTATCATTGCGAATGAAGAATAAAGAACTAGATTTACTAATTGTAGTAAATATGTTTTTGACTGGCTTTGATGCGACAACATTAAATACATTATGGGTTGATAAGAATCTAAGAATGCATGGTTTACTACAGGCGTTTAGTCGCACTAACCGAATCTTAAATAGTGTAAAAGCAGCAGGTAATGTTGTTTGTTTTAGAAACTTACAGACAAGAGTAGATGATGCAATAGCGTTGTTTGGTGATAAGGATGCAGGTGGAATTGTACTATTACATACATTCAATGATTACTATTATGGATATGAAGGAAGTGACCATCGATACCATGTAGGATATGTCGATTTGATTAGTGAACTCTGTGAGAAATATCCATTATCAATGACTCAAATTATAGGCGAAAATAATCAAAAACAATTTATTAAGTTATTTGGAAATATTTTACGTATGCGCAATATCCTTTTATCTTTTGATGAGTTTGCAGGAAAGGAAATTTTATCCGAACGTGATCTGCAGGATTATTTGGGCAGATATCAGGACTTGTATGACGATTGGAAGAATAAAAAATCTGATGAGAAAAAAGAAGATATCAATGATGATATTGTCTTTGAAATTGAATTATTGAAGCACATAGAAATCAATATTGATTACATCCTCTTGCTAGTACAGAAGTATCATGATTCTCATTGTCAGGATAGAGAAGTACTTGTGACAATTCAGAAGGCAATTCAAGCTTCTCCACAGCTAAGAAGTAAGAAAGAACTTATTGAAACATTCATCGCTGGCATCAACGATATTGATGACATCATGAGTGAATGGCATAAGTTCATCGCGGAAGCAAAAGAACAACAATTAATGCAGATTATCACAGAAGAAAATCTAAAAGAAAAAGAAACAAGAAAGTTCTTGGAAAGTTGCTTGCTTAATGGAGAAGTGAAGACTAGCGGAACTGATATTGATAATCTTCTTCCAACAATGAGTTGGTTTGATGTAAAACGTGCAGAAAAGAAGCAACGAGTAATCGGTAAGTTTAGGGCATTCTTTGAGAGATTCTATGGTATTGGAGATGCAGATTTATCCATGCCTGAAGAAACAACTTATAACTAGACGAAGGTTATATGATGGATGCTGAACTCGCTTTAGTTGGTGAAGAAACACCAGAATACTCAGTAACAAGGAAGCATGAGTAGTATTCAATAGATTGTGAGGATAGAAGATGGCTGAAATTGGGAAACTGATAGAGGTTGATGTTAGAGAATTATGGAAACACGAGCAGTATGATTTTTCAAATTGGTTAGCAAAAGAGTCAAATGTTGAATACCTAAATGAGATCTTAGGCTTAACACTAATTGAGGTTAATAAAGAAATCAATGTTGGTCCATATAGATGTGATATAGTTGCGATTGATGAAACTTCAAGTACGAAGGTTATTATTGAAAATCAATTAGAAGCAACAAATCATGATCATTTAGGGAAGATTATTACATACGCATCTGGACTAGATGCAAAGGTTATTGTTTGGATTGTAAAAGAGGCTAAAGAAGAGCATCGAGCGGCTATTGAATGGCTGAATAACTATACATCAAGTGAGATCGATTTCTTCTTGATTGAAATCCATGCATACAAAATTGGAGATTCTAATCCAGCTCCAAAGTTTGAAGTGGTTGAAAAACCAAATGATTTTGTGAAACGCAGTAAAAATAAAGATGACGGAGAATTAAATACAAGTCAAACTGAGAGACTCATATTTTGGACTCGATTTAATGAAAGAGTCATATTGAAAGGGAAACCTTTTAATATACGTAAACCGACTACAGACCATTGGTATGATATAGCGATAGGGACAAGCGCAGCAAAAATTGCAGTTGATTTAGTGAACAAGGAAAATTGCATTGTCTTAGAATTATATATTCATAGTGATAAAGGCTTGTATGACCGCCTGTATGCAAAAAAGGATGAAATTGAAGCTGAATTAGGTATGATCTTTGAGTGGAATCGATTGGATTCCAAGAAAGCATGTAGAATTAAACACTATATTTATGGCTTAGACTTTGATAATCATAGTAATTATGATCAATTAATGGATGAAGTAATTGAAAAAGCAGTTTACATGAGAACTGTAATTAGAAAATATCTTAGCTATGAAAGGAACTGATCGCATCTATTTTGTTTGAAAATAGGTTTATTAAAGCCGAAAAAGGGGAGAATATATGGCAAAGGGGATACTCTATGTAACAACTACCACAATTAGTGGTTTAGTAAAGATTGGTAAAACAACTAATTTTAAAGAGCGTATGCGACAATTAGAACTAGATGGATATAGAGGTCTTCTTTGCAAAAGAGCGTATGCGATAGAGGTTGAGGACTACGATGAAAAGGAATTACTTTTAGATGAGATTTTCTCTAAGAGTAGAGTTCCAAATACTGAACTATTTGCGTTAGATTTAAATCTTGTTATTCAATTATTATCTTCCATGGAAGGAAGAACAATTTATCCCGAAGCTGAGTCAAAGTCGGAAGTCTTTATTGAAGCTGCTGATGGAAGACAAAGTTCAAGAATTCCAGATGGAGTGTATACTTTTACGTCTTCTAAATATAAAGCGAAAATGCGCAAAGAGAATGGTAAATTTATTCTTTTGAGTGGAAGTCAGATGTCTAATAGCAATCCTTCAACAATTACGAAAGGATGGATTCGTGTGTTAGAGGATGCGGATATTGAAAATGGTGTCTTGCTATCGGATATTGAATGTTCTAGCCCATCAATGGCATCCTCACTAATTCTCCATCATCCATCAAACGGATGGGAGTATTGGAAAAATAACGAAGGACAACTGATTAAAGTTTATAGACAACAAGATATTGACTCAGAATAAGTGATTGTAGAATAATACCGCAATCATAATATCCTAGATGCATGACCAACTGTCATGCATCTATACATTTCTTGAGATATGTCTGAATTTGTTTTATGATAAATATAACCTTGGGGGAGTAATATGATTTAGGAGGTAATGCGTAATGCAAAACTTTAAAAAGATGCTTTTGAGTGTTTTTGGTTTGTTGATGATTGCTACTTTAGTTGGCTGTAATCCTTCTGGTAGTAAGAATGCAAATAAGCAAGCAGCAGATGAAGAAAAGATTGATAAGATTCTTCAAAGCTTTGAAAGAATCAAGAATGGGGAGATTCACATTGTAAATACAATGCATGCAACCCGCGCTAATCCAAAAGAAGGTGAGACACCTACTTTTGACTATGAAAGAATTTTTACTAATACGTTTGACTTAAGACCTGACCGCATCCTAGGAAAATATACGAATGAAGCTGGCGTCGTACGTGATGTTTATTATGAAGAATTTGAAATGTACTATAAAGACGAAAATCAACCACTATGGAATAAAGATAAATATGGAATCGAAAATTATGACAAACCGGTTGGAATTAACCGTGATGCAGTTGCGTATTTTAGAACAGTAAAAGACCAATTCACAATTACAGAAGATAAAGAAACTATCACAATCCATTTTCAAAATTCTGATTTAAGATTTTTAGAAGCTAATTCAGGATTGCTAATTACACCAGCAAATGATTCATTCCATTTTTTTGCGGATGATAAAAACGGTGAACTAAACATGGATTTAACAGTGTCAAAGGATGACTACATACCATTGTCAATTACGATTGCCTGTACAGGTAGATCATCATATTACTCTAAGATTAATATGGTAAGTAAAGTAACTTATTCTAATATCAACTCTGGAATTTCTGTTGAAGCTCCAAGTGGCATTGAAAATGCAGTTGAAAAGTAGGAGGGAAGGATAGATATGAAATATACAAGAAAACTATATTTGGCATTCCTTTCAGTTGTTTTAGCTTTTACTCTTACTGCTTGTAATAAGCCTACATCAGATTCATCTTCATCTGGAAAGAAAGCATCTGAAGAAGTGATGACATTTGCAACAATTCTGCATGACGCAAAAAGTTTAAACTATGAAACGCATATGTATAGTAAATATTTAGATAAATATAGAAATGCAAGAACGTATAACTATAGAATGCTAGGTCGTCATGGTGAAATTATATTTGAGCCCCAGAGCTTCCTAGAAAAATTCTATCATCGTAACCGTGATTTAGAAGATAGTAGCGGTGAAAAGAAAGAAATTGATGAATTTGTACTTATGGGTGGAGAACCGGATTATGCCCGTTTTAGTATCACATACTATTCTCCACGCAAAGGTGTAAGTTACTCTGGTTTTAAAAATAAAGAAGGCATCATAGATTGGCGGAATACAAAAGATTGGAAATATACACTCATTAGTATTGATGAAGAAAAAGACCCTGAAGTAGGTCATAGTGATGAATTCTATAAGTTATGTGAAGCATATGCAGATAAGTTCACTAGAGCAGAAGATAATCAGTTTGTCTACCTAGAGTTCAAAGGTGATGTAATGGATAACATGGATCTAGTGTCCGCATTTCGATCAACAATTTTAGATAATGAAGTTTTCGAGAGAGAAAAAGATAACGTCACTGCTCTTGAGTTACAAATCCAAATTGTTTTAGAAAAGACAGAGAATGGTGAATATAAACTGACTCCAAATGAAGCTAAGATAGTTATAAATGCGACATTGGAAAACAAAGAAACAAAGACAAAGATGTCTATAGATGACCATTACCAGCTATATATTATGGGTATCAACCAAGTAAGCGAAATTATTGCACCAGATCCTGCAAAAGAACTGATGGAAAAAGAGGCACAGAAATAAATGAAACTAAAATAATATCCCAGATGCATGAGCCATCATCATGCATCTTTTTGCGTTTCTTGTGATATATTCTTATTCAATTTATAATGGGTATAACCTTGGGGTTATTCGTATTTAGGAGGTAATGCATGAAAAGCGTTTTTAAGAGAATGTTCATTTTTGTTTTAAGTTTGCTGATGATTGCTACAACAGTTGGTTGTAATGCTTCACAAAAGAACTGGGGTAAATTATCACAGGAGGAAAAGATTGACACAGTTCTTCAAAGTTTTGAACGAATGAAGAATGGAGAGATTCATATTGTTAATACAATGAATGCTGAAAAAGTCTCGCCAAAAGAAGGAGAAAGTCCTATCTGGAAATACGAATTGGAGTTTACTGGTACATTTGAACTAAGACCAGATCATATTGTAGGTAAATATTTATTTGATGGAAAAGTGAGTGATTATTATTGTGACAGAATGTGTGTATATGAGAAAAAAGAAACAGAAGCACAGTGGACAACAAGGAGAGTCGATATTGTTCATTACAAGCAACCAATGGGAATCCATCAAGATGCAATTCTGTATCTTCAAACAATCAAAGATCAACTGAAGCTGAGTGAAGAGGATGATACGGTTACGGTACATTATGAAGCTGATGATCTAGAATTCCTTGATGCAAATTCTGATCGATTAACAGGGTCAACGTTAAATATTTATTCTTTTGCTAAAGGCGATAAAAGTGGTAAGTTAACAATAGATTTAACGATATCTAAAGATGATTGTACTCCTGTATCAGTTACAATTACTGGTCAAGGTAATAATGATTATTACAAAAATCGTGACTTTGTCAGTAAGACAACTTTTTCAAAGGTTAATTCTGGTATACATGTAGATGTTCCAAGTGGAATTGAGAATCCAATTTATGACTAAGGGGGTATAAAATGAAAAATATTAGAAAAATAATTTTATCGTTTTTTACATTCATTTTGGTTTTAAATCTCTCTGCTTGCCAAAATTCAACAAAGAAAGCATCAGAAAATGTACATGCATTTACGACAGAACTTCGAGATGCGAAAAACCTAGAATATGTAAGTCAGGTTTATCGTAAATGTCTCAATACACAAGAAGAACATAAAATCTATCGTTCAGAGATGATTACTCGTCAAGGAAAGATTCAATTTAATCCACAGATTTATCTAGAGGCTTACAATGAGCGTAAAGCCGATTATGTGAATCAATATGATCAGAAAACTTTTTTTGATGAAGCTCTCATAACGATTGGGGCGCCATATAGATTAGATCATGGGGAGCAGATTTATTCTCCAAGCGAAGGCGTAACATATACAGGTTATGTTAACAAACAGAAACAGCTGGAATGGAAACCAACGCAGGATTGGAAATATGGAAAAGTGAAAGAAGATCCTAAGCTTGGTCATAACGAAGAATTTCTAAAGCTCTATGAAGCATATGCGGAACAGTTTACAAGAACAGAAGATAATCAATTTGTATATTTAGAGTTTAAAGGTGATGTGAAAGATAATCTTGATTTAGTCGGTGCATTCCATTCATCTGTTTTCAAAAGTAATATGTTTACAGATGAAAGAGATTATATCACGGGTGTAGATATTCAGATTAAGTTGGTTATGGAAAAGGTTGAAGATGGTGATAAGAAACTTGTGCCAAGTGAAGCGAAGATTATTCTGACAACTACATCAGAGAATACAGAAAAGAAATGGAATGCAACGAGTGAAGACCATTTTGAGTTCTATTATCGCAATTTCAATAAGGTCGGAGACATTGAAAAACCTGAAGGTGTAACAGTACAATAAGTAATAAACATGAATACGAATCGTAGGGTAATTCCTATGGTTCTTTTTATATGACGACCAAGGTAGGTATGGTGGTGTGAGGGCTTCTACAAAAAGGTGGTTCCTATTCGATGATTTCTTGTGAAATATTCTGATTCTGTTTACAATTAGTGTAATCTTGAAGAGTTACTATAGTTAAAAAGCGATAGGGATTGATATGATGACAAAAGTTGCTGTATATATACATGGTAAAGGTGGCTCTGCTGCTGAGGCTGGTTATTATAAGAAGTTTTTTGGTGAAAAGTATGACGTTGTGGGTTTTGATTATAAATCAGAATTACCATGGGATGCGAAAGATGAATTTCAAAAATATTTTGTGGATATTTTTGCAAGATATGATGAGGTTGTATTAATTGCAAATAGTATTGGAGCGTATTTTTCTTTCTTGTCTTTGTCAAAATTCAATATTAAAAAAGCAATGTTTATTTCACCTATCGTAGATATGGAAAAGCTAATTTTAGATAAAATGAAAGAAGTGGGCATATCTGAAGAAAATCTTTGCTTACGAAAAATAATGCATACACAATCAGGTGAAACTTTATCATGGGATTATCTTGCATATGTTCGTAATAATCCCATAACATGGAACATTCCAAGCAGTATTCTCTATGGCAAAAAAGATAATATGACAGGTGTTACAACAATTACTGACTTTTCCAATATGATAAATGCAAGCTTAACAATGATGGAGAATGGAGAACATTGGTTCCATACAGAAGAACAAATGCTTTTCTTGGATACTTGGTTTGCAAAATTTATATGATAGTTCATACCCTACAGCAGTTTATAATATAAAAATATCGGTTAGGTTTATGCACTAGCAAGCATGTTGTTTTTTTGAACATGAAAAAGGGGATGTTATCGATATCCCCAATCAAATCAAAGAGTTTTTGAGTAGCTATCTAAGATAGTGCGTTATTAGTGCATTCGAAGATAATGCGAAAGATTGAGAAATTTCATACTGTCGTTTGTGTATAATGCATAGCATAAGCAGATTCATGTGTAGACACTGTATGCAAAATGATAGATTAATCACATAGCATCTATTCTAGGTTAATAAAACCTAAATATTGCGATTATATTGGTTGAATTCATCGAGTGAGAAGTATAGTTGATTCAGTTCATCGATTAAAAATTGTATTTCAGAATCTTTGGAATTGACGGTTACATTTATGATATTTGTAATGATGCTACTATTTGTGTCAGGGTCAGATAAGAAGAATGGGGAAAAACGTATAAATCCATTGTCTTTGCAAAACATATATTCTCTATATAGATCGGCATTGATTATGTCTTCAATATTTTCCCGAATGTAATATTTCTGATTTTCGTGATAGTCAGTAAGTGTTTGCTTATAGTCTGCTATATTTTTTAGAATAATATTTTTCATTTTCTGATTATGATTAATTGCCTTTTGTAAAAATATCTTACTTTCAAAAACCTGATGATTAATAATTAAAGCTTCTAATATTTTTCCTGTAAAAGGTGCGATGAAAATATTCTTGAAATTATATTTATGTCCCAAATGAGTATATTTTATTGTGAAAGGCTCAAAGAAATAATTGATAATTGAATTATCTGAGCCTACAATTGTTTCAATGAACTCTTGGAAGTTTTTTGTTTTACTTAGCACAAAGTTCTCAACAACATATGAACCACCCATGTCTAGTCGGTAAAGGAAGGGAACTTCCTTTGCATGAAGTTTGTTGAGCATTTCAAGATCTTTTTCTTTAAGTGCTAGGGAAATCATTTTATAGCGCAGGTCACATTGATGTTTGAAAGTGAATTCAAGCAAATCGATATTATGGAGTTCTCTTCTTTTAATACTTGTCCCTGCACCAAAAGATTCAAAATCTCGACTATCATCACGATGACTACAATAATATTCTTTGGAATTATCTCCTACAAACCAGATATAGTTATGATCCATTAGGTATTTTAAGAGTGTATAGTTTTCGGCTTCTAATGCATAATCAATAAATGTTTTATTATATTCGTCAGGATTCAAAAATAATTTATCTTCACGATTTATATAATTTTCAATTTCTTTAGGTTCTTTTGAAAAAGCAATAGAATAATTTGTTTTATGAGTGAAAGTTGGCAATTTTACCGTTCCTGCACTCAATATATCATCCGTTGATACACCTAATAGTTCTGCAAATACAGGCAAATCATATATTTGAATACTCTTGTTGCCTTTTTTGATTTGGCAGATTCTATTTTGCATATTTTGTATGTTTTCTGCACTTTCTGGTGTTTTGGTTAAATGCAGGTAAGCAATGCTAAATTGTCTATCGTTTTTAAAACGACTATTGTCGATTAATTTGGATAAATATTTTCCAATACGTTTATTATCAACTTTATACATCTTTTATTCTCCTTGAAAATATCATGCGAAACCTTTGGGAAAAAATATATAATGATTTTGTATATAGAAATCATATGTGTAATTTTGATACACAAATTTCATATGCTAACAGCATATATTTTAAATTGAAAGAGGATAATTTACTCGCTAGTATCTGTGATTTTTTTCATTTCTGACGAAAACTAATTTATGCCATTGTCCGAAATGGACAATGGTTAAATTCTCTTTTTGTGATATTTTTATCAAGTAAACAAAGGGAGAAAACTATGAATAAACGTTTATTTGCGGCATGCTTAAGCGTAGGTATGCTACTGGCTGGATGCTCAGCGAAGAAGAGTACTACTGTAAAAGATGGTACTTATGAGGAAACAGTTGATGGACGTAACGGAAAGGTTACAGTAAGCACAACAATTTCTTCTGGAAAGATCACAAATGTAGAAGTAAAGGATAATGAAGAAACACCAGAAATTGCTGGTACTGCAATTACGGAGTTGCCAAAAAAGATTGTTGAAAAGAACAGTCCTAATGTAGATGGGGTAACAGGTGCGACAATCACTTCTGATGCGATTAAGGAAGCAGTTAAGAATGCGATTAAGACTGCTGGTGGTGATCCTGATTCATTTGGTAGTGATAGTGCACAAGCATCTGAGTCAAAGACTGAGAAGTTAACTGCTGATGTAGTTATTATTGGTGCGGGTGGTGCAGGTATTACTGCCGCATTAACAGCTCAACAAAATGGCGCAAAGGTTATCTTACTTGAAAAGTCTGCGAATATTGGTGGTGTGTCTGTTATTGCGGGTGGACCAATGGGTATCAACTCTAAAGAACAAAAAGAAGCAGGTGTAGCAGGTACATTTACAACACAGGAAGTACTTGCACATTGGCAATCCTATAACTGTTGGATGGATGATGGACAGTTATTCTATAACATCGCTAACCGCTCTGGTGAAACAATTGACTGGTTAGAAGAGAATGGTATGGACCTTGTATATGTTGGTAACGAACAGGCAGCACATGCAAATGGCTTTCCAACATACCATGCATATGCAGACCAATCTAATAAGTTTGGTTACTATCAGGCTCTATTAAAGCAGTTTGAAAATGCAGGTGGTAAGATCTACTATCAAACTCCTGCAGTAGAACTGAAGTCAGAAGACAACAAGATTACTGGTGTTGTAGCGAAGTCTTCTGATACAACATATGAAATTTCATGTGATGCGGCTGTGCTTGCAACAGGTGGTTTCGGTGCTAATGCAGATGTCATTGAAAAGGAAGTTGGTTTCCCACTCGTTACATTTACAACAGGTACACAAACAGGTGATGGCGCAACAATGTCACAAGCAATCGGTGCTGGTAAGGGTAAGACAATTCAACAGTACCATGGTGTAACATCTTATTCTGGAATCGAACCAGGTTCTGGTAAGGATGAAATCGCAAAGGCTATCTATCTTGCAACAAGTATTTGGGTTAACCAACGTGGTTCTAGATTTGCTCCAGAAGATTTAAACTATGATACAGCGCTATCTTCAAATGCCGCAGCGACACAAGGTGAATACTATTTCTCAATCATGTCAGATGATATGGTGAAGAAAGTAGAGCAAGGTGGTTCCAAAGAATTGAATGTAGAAACAGCTGTTGGATACCAACCATCATTACCACTATTTAGTGTGAATGAACCATGGACAGAGTTTAGATCCGCACTAGAAGATGGTGTTAAAAATGGTACCGTGTTCAAGGGTGATACAGTGGAAGATCTTGCAAAGGCAATGGGTGTTGATGCCAATGCATTAAAGAAGACAATTAGTGCATACAACGCAGATTGTGCAAATGGATCGGATGCAGTATACGGCAAAGATTCTAAGTATATGTTATCTCTAGGCGATGGTCCATACTATGCTGTTAAGGCAAGACCAGTATCATTAGGTGGTATTGGTGGTGTACTTGTTAACTCTAATCTAGAAGTTATCAAGCAAGATGGAACAGTTATCGGTGGTCTATACGCAGCTGGTAATGAAATTGCGGAAATCTATAACAACTCATATCCACTCGTTGAAGGTGTTACATTAATGACAGCTCTAACAGGTGGAAGAATCTGTGGTGAAGCTGCAGCTGAATACGCAACAAAATAATCCCTCTCGGGAGAAATCGTAAGATTTCTCCTTTTCGTATGGGGAATAAAAGAAATCAAGTATTTATACTCATTAGAGTAAAAATGCACCCAAAAAGTACATAATTTTGGGTGCATGAAGGACTGAAGTTAGAATTGAATATGAGTATTAAACAATACATCTGTAACTCTACAAAACAGTGCTAATAAAAACTATTGCATTATTCATGGTAAAATAAAACTATGAAAAAAGACGAATTATTTGATTTGGTTAGTGAGTGTGCAACACTTGAAATATTTGTGGCAAAGGCTGCGAAGCTAATTCAAAATCCGATTTGGATTATGGATGATGCATATCAGTTGGTAACCTGCTCTAAGGTACCAGATGCTTACGTATATTTATCGTTTTTACAAGATACAAAACTAAAACGAAGCTTTGTAAATCGATTGATAGAACGAGGACTACTCAATGAGAATGGTATTCAAAAACCATTGCGTATATTCGATACGGAGTATCAAAGAGATGTTTATGTAATCGATATTTTTGCAAAAAAGAAGTCGATTGGAAAACTGACAGTTGCGGTGGAGAATGAAATTAGTGAAGAGGATGTTAAATTGCTTGCGGATGCTTCATCAATCTATCTACGTCATCAACTTACAAATCATGGATCGAAACGTGAACAAGCATTTACCTTACTGCTACAAAAGGATGAAGAGAGTCAATCATTAGGACTTCAATTACTACAAGAAACTGGATATCTCGTCAAAGGTACTTACATGCTTGCATATGTTGATACTACAATTGCAAATCGTATTACTGTATTGCGTTCTTTCTTAAGTGAGATACAGAAGAGTGATGTAAACCTATTAGGTGGTATTGTGAATGAACAGTGTTATCTTTTATTGGCGAGCACAAAGCATATCGATTTGAAACAATACCCAAATATTCATGTTGGATATAGTATGCAGTTTGAAAAACTTCATCATCTTGATGGATACGCAAGACAGGCAGAATATGCAGCTTGTAAGGCAAAGGGAAAAGAGGCAAACTTCCAGAATCTAATTGATTCCTATTTGCATAGCCAGTTAGAAAAACAATTACCACTAGATACATTGGTTGACTTAAAGATACAAAAACTCATTGCGTATGATCGTAAGTATGAGACGAAGTATTACGAGACATTGTGTATGTATGTTAAATCACAATATTCAAAACAGAAGACTGCAGAAGGGCTCTATATTCATCTGAATACCGTTAAGTATCGTCTTCAGCAGATTGAAAAATTATTCGATATTAATTTTGAAAAAGACGAGAAATTGATACGTTTGGCAATGTTAGTGCATCACGTTTAATTTCTTATTGCGTTTGACTTTTCAAATCAGAAAAAAGAAGTATACTATTAATGTGTTAGTTATAGTTAACTAAAGGAGCATTTATATGAATATTTCAACATTCTTAGTATTAATGGTCATTGTTGTAATCGTTGCATTTGATATTCGTTATGTAATGAAGAACGGAGTAAGCTCCTGTAGTGGAGATTGTAGTTCTGGTTGTCATTCTTCCTGTAGATGGGTAGGAGACATCAAAAAGGCACAACGCAATATCCGTATTCAAAATAAGATTAAGTCCTTGTTAGGATTATCGAAGTAATCTATAAGTCACTAAGGTGGCTTTTTCTTTATAATCAATGTTGTAAATATGCGTACTAGATAATATAAGCGTATTTACAACATTAAATGGAGGCAAAAATGGATTATAAAAAGAAGATACGAGAAAAGATCGAAAAAATGGGTGGATTTATTACAAGTGGTGAACTAGTGAATTCTAATATCCCAACTATATATTTAACTAGAATGGTTGAAGCAGGAGAATTAGTTCGCGAAGAAAGAGGAGTATATCTTTCAATAAAAGGTGATTATGACGAGTATTATTTCTTTCAAAATAAGTATAAAGTTGCAATCTACTCGTATGTATCTGCTTTGTATCTATTTCAATTTACAGATATCATTCCATCAGAATCAGAAGTAACAGTATACAAAGGATATAATGCAAGCCGTATTCAACGTGATAAAAGAGTTCATTATGTGAATAAAGATATATATGAACTAGGTATTACTCAATGTAAAACGACTTATGGAAACAAGGTAAATGTCTATGATTTAGAAAGAACGGTTTGTGATTTTGTGAAAAATAGAAACAAAGTCGAGGCTGAGTTATTTTCGAAAATAATAACAAGATATGCTCGTTATCGTAATAAAGATTTTAATAAGTTGTATACATACGCAGAAAAGATGAATATCTACGATAAAGTGAAAGATATTTTTGGAATTATTGGTATCTAAATGATAATTTTGATTGGTTTCAACTATTTGCTTATTTGTTAATCTAGTTATTTGCTTTCTTGAAAGCTATCATAGATGGGTGTAGGCTATAAGTAGGCGTTTCAACAACAATAATCACCAACCAAAATGATTCATAATTATTAACGGAGTAGAAGATGAAACAGAATACAAAATTATTGCATGGTTATACCGTATTGGATCAATATACTGGTGCTGCCAGTATACCAATCTATCAAACATCCACGTTTCATAATACAGAGTTGTATTGTGATGAACAAAAGTATTTATACACCC